>Ga0099364_10010378_pt1 | contig 12806 bp, 12 predicted proteins | sample TergutTh196P3_FD_73070 | JGI IMG/M metagenome (GOLD analysis project Ga0099364, IMG submission 73070) | Microcerotermes parvus P3 segment gut microbial communities from Pointe-Noire, Republic of the Congo - Th196 P3 | ecosystem: Host-associated > Arthropoda: Insects > Digestive system > Gut ... | reverse complement strand
TACATCTGTAACGCCTCCGCCTGCTCTCCAGTCTCCCCGTGTCCAATTAAGATAGTTAAGGTTTATCATCGTGAAATCCCATGGATAATTTTTTGACATATATTCTAAAAAATCACCGTCTCCGTGAAATGACCAGCCAAGATTACGAATCCGCCCAGCTTCTTTTTCTTTGAAAAGAAAATCGAGAACACCGTTATCTAAAAATCTGTTTTTAAATATTTCGAAACTGCCAAGATTATGCAAAAAATAATAATCTATATAATCTGTTTTTAAGTATTCAAATGAATTATTATACATTCTGATCGAATGTTCCTGTGTTCTTGGACCTCTCTGGTTTGAAAGACATGTAGCAATATAGTATTTGTCCCGCGGGTGGCGTGAAAGCGCTTCTCCTGTAGCTGTTTCAGAAAACCCTTTCCCATACATTGGAGCAGTGTGAAAAAGATTTACTCCGTGATCTATCGCATAGTCAACAAGTTCGTTAGTTGCTTCCTGATCAATATCGTTTGTATCGGGAAGTGACTCCCCGCGCCTGCGCGGCATCACCGGCAGCCTCATCATTCCAAAGCCCAGAAGCGACAGGCGGTTTCCATTCTTGGGATCTACACGATAAGTCATCTTGCCGGTCGGGATTTCCCGCTTCGTAATTTGCGGGGCATCCTTCCCACCGCACCCGCCAAAAACCGTAAGGGCAGCGCCGGTTGCGGCTCCCATGCCTACAAGCTTCAAAAATTCGCGGCGGCTGATACAGCCCGGCTTATTATCCGCATTATCCATAGCTCTTTCCCTCTCCCTATCAGATGAAAAATATCTTCTATAAAATTGCTGGAGAACACTTTACAGGGAGAACCTTGCGAGAGTATGACGGCAAGGCGACATAACCTTACGTTATCTGACGAATCTTTGCGAAACTGTAAGGTTATGTCGCCGGATTATAAGTTATACTCAAGCATGACTTATTGAGATTGAGACGGTTACGAAGAAGCCGGGTTTCTAAAATATATTTTAGGGAGTGTATAAACGTGGTGGAATCAAGGTGCGGAATTCTATGTGGCGAATGCGATTACAGGGAGAAAATGAATTGCGGCGGGTGTGTGCATATCGAAAAACCGTTTTGGGGCGATTCGTGCCCTGTTAAGAATTGCTGTGAGGATAAGAAATTGGAGCATTGCGGAGAATGCGGCGGCTTTCCATGTGATTTGCTTAACCAATTTGCCTACGATAAAGAGCAGGGTGACAACGGCAAGCGTATTGAGCAATGCAGAAAATGGGCGGCAGGTAAGTAAGATTGATATGACACGTTCCGGCTGGAAAAAACGGATTATATTCTTTTTAATCAGCCAGAATCTTTCGTTATTCGGTTCTTCGGTAGTCGCTTATGCTGTTTTCTGGCATATAACGCTTGAAACGTCTTCCGGCGTCTGGATGATGTTTTATACTGTTTGCGCCTTGCTGCCTCAGGTATTTATTTCATTGTTCGGAGGCGTTTGGGCTGACCGTTATAACCGTAAATATCTTATTATGCTGGCCGACGGTTTTATCGCTCTGGCTACCCTTGCGCTGGCAATTTCTTTTCTTCTCGGATTTCGCAGGCTGGAACTGCTTTTGATAGCGTCAATGATTCGTTCTCTCGGCGCGGGTATCCAAATGCCTGCTGTCAGCGCCATTTATCCTCAGTTGGTACCGGAAGAACAGCTCACAAAAATACAGGGTATCAATCAGTCATTAGGCTCGGTTTTGATGCTGCTTGCCCCTGCGGCGGGCGGCATACTGTTAAGCACTGTCGGTATTGTCTGGGCTTTCTTTGTGGATGTTATAACCGCGGCGCTCGCTATTCTGGTCATGAGCCGCATTCGGGTGGAAAGAATGCCGATAGTTGGAGCCGCCAAGTCGGTATGGAAGGACATCAGCGACGGCATCGCCTACACTTTTACCCATGACCGCCTTCGACGGCTTGTCATTTGCTGCTTGTTTTCCTTCCTGCTCATTACACCGGCCGCAGTATTGACGCCTCTGATGATAAAGCGTACTTTCGGCAATGAAGTATGGCGGCTCACGGCGAATGAACTTGTTTGGGCAAGCGCTTCAATACTTGGAGGAATATTCGTATCCTTAAAAGGGCAGTTTCGGGATAAAGCACGAACGGTGGCAGTTTGTACTGTTGCGTTTGGCGTTCTGTTCGGACTGTTGGGCATATCTTGGAATTTTGTATCTTACCTTGTCTTTATGGGAGCAGCCGGTTTCTTTATGCCGGTGATTGGGACAGCTCAAACCGTATACATTCAGGAAATCGCTTCGCCGGATGTGTTGGGGCGGGTATTTTCGGTGGTGCAACTCATCACTGGTAGCGCTATGCCTGTGGCAATTCTTTTCTTTGGCCCGCTGGCCGATATTGTGAAGATAGAGACCATCCTTTTGATAAGCGGTACACTGCTTGCGCTGGCAGGTTTTTTATACGGATTAAGCGAAAAAAGAGAGGGTTTCAATGCGCGACAGAGATGAATGGAGTATTCATCTGTGAAACATAGCAAATGCGGAGGAGGAGCAGTGCATAACAACGATTTATTAGCAAACCTTGATAAAATCCATACGACTGAATTGGGCGCGGCGCGGATAAAGAGAAATCTTAAACTGGAGACCGAAGACGCCGTAAATTGGTGCGTGCAAAAAGCCAGGCAAGCAGACGGCATAATCCGAAAAGGCAAGAATTGGTATGTATATACAGACAATTCTGTTATAACAATCAACGCTCACAGCTACACAATAATCACAGCGCACAGGAGGCAACTGCATGAAAACTGAAACCATCGAAAAAATAATAGACCATCAAAAAACCGCGTACATTACTTCGATTGACGAAAGCGGCTATCCCAACATGAAGGCGATGCTTGCCCCACGCAAACGAAACGGGTTGCGAGAGTTTTGGTTCACAACGAACACATCCTCTTTGCGTGTGGCGCAATACCGCGCAAATCCCAAAGCCTCCATCTATTTCTGCGACCAGCGCTTTTTTCGTGGCATTATGCTTATTGGCGCTATGGAGGTTTTAGAGGATGACGAGAGTAAAGAAATGATTTGGCGTGACGGCGATGAAATGTATTATCCCAAAGGCATAACAGACCCTGATTACTGCGTGTTGAAATTTACCGCCAAAAGCGGTCGCTGGTATGGGAATTTCAAAAATGGAAATTTTGAGTTGTAGATAAGTTCCATAGTAAAATATGAGCCAGAAAATTTTAAAAATCTGCCGGAAATTGTAAAATAAAAATAAGAGCCATATGAAAGGAGACACATTCATGAAACGAGTGAAAGCTGTTATCGTCGTTCTAACCCTTTTGGCATCTTTGACATACCCGATGTCTGCCATGGGCGTCAATGTAAAAGACATTCTCAGAGGGGGAGCTATCGTTGTTGGAGGCGGAGCGCTCGTCAAGGCAATAGCCGAGCCCATCAATGATTTCATCAATACGATCACCCTGAACAGGGGAGCGCAGTTACAAGGCTACACCAAGGTCGTCCCTATCGTTTCAATAGGCGACGGCACGCACATCGGGGCAGCACAGGTCGGGGGGACATCAAAGGAGTCGGTTGAACAAACCCAGGCGGTCGCGCAACTGGAAGCCAGTTTTCACGATATACGAACAAAAATTTTGATTCCCATCGATTCAGTAAACCCCCTTCAGCAGTTTCGTCGTGTTCAGGGCGTAGGGGTAACCGCCATCATTGATGTCAAGATATGATTTCAGTTTACTGACAATGATACTGCCCTTACTTGATGAATTGATTAAATTCTTTTTGAGTTTTCCAGATAAGTGATTTTAATGCGGGCTTTTAGAGCCGTTGGCTCTTTTCTGTACAAACTTTTCGATACTAAATTTAGTTTTTACAGTGTTTTATGTGCCTGCACTTTGTGCATGATTTTGAGAGGCGCTATAATATTGGCTGTGAACTTTTCCCGCAAGTAATCCGGCTGTATCTTATCCAGTCTTAGCTGAATACGCGCGAGTGGAGTGCGGAGATCGTGCCCCATCGCTTCAACAATCAGTATTTTTTGGGGTTGTTCCGCAGCCAATTATATCCCCCCTCGCTTCCATAAAAAGATTTTATTTACGTCATTCTAATACCGTATGTTCCAATAATCCAGTGACATAATCTTACAATTTCGCAAGGGTTCGTCAGATAAGGTCACAGCGGCGTCATACTCTCGCGAAGTTTTTTTTATAAAATCTCAACTTTCGGAGCGGTCAACTGAGCCGGGAGCGCGGGAGTCCCGCTTTTGGTAATATCCAATAAAGATGATGTATAATTATAAAAAATAGGAGGGAACAGAAGATGAAAATTTTGGTCACCCCGCGCTCATTCGGCAAAACTGATCCTTACGCGTTTGACATTCTGCGAAACGCGGGGTTGGAGGTTATCGTTAACGATACGGGTGGAATTTTGGACAGAGAGCGGCTGGCGGAGCTTTTGTCGGACTGCGACGGGGTCGTTCTGGGCGTGGACCCGCTGGACGCTTCCGTGCTGGCTAAAGCCGCCAGGCTAAAAGCCGTTGCCAAGTACGGAGTGGGGGTCGATAACATTGACCTCGGCGAGTGCGAGAAGCGCGGAATAAAAGTCTCCATAACGGTCGGCGCCAATTCCGATGCGGTGGCCGATTATGCTTTCGCCCTGATGATGGCGGCGGCAAGGCGTGTGATTGAGATCGACGCAAAGTGCCGGCGCAAGGACTGGTCGAAGACCAACGGGCTTGACATCTATGGAAAGACCCTTGGACTGCTTGGATTTGGAGCCATCGGTAAATGTATGGCGGCGCGCGCGAAGGGGTTCGGCATGAGGGTGCTGGCTCACAAACGCTCCTGGAGCAGCGCCGACGAGGAGGCCGGAGTGGAGAAGGCGTCGCCGGAGGAAATTTACGCTCTTGCCGACTTTATCAGCATACATCTCCCTCTAACCGAGGGGACCCGCGGTATGATAAGCAGGGAGCAGCTATCCGCCATGAAGCCCGGCGCCGTGCTGATCAACACCGCCAGAGGCGGTATAGTTGATGAAAACGCCCTTCTGGAAGCCCTTAAAAATAAGACCATACACGGCGCCGGAATTGACGCTTTCGAAGAGGAGCCGCCGGGCAATCCCGCCTGGTATGAGCTCGATAACGTGGTGATGGGTTCTCACACAGCCGCTTCCACCAACGGAGCCACCGAGAAGATGGGACGTATGGCCGCCGCCAACCTGCTGCGCGACTTGGGCCTGACCAAAAACAACTAAAACTCTGAAATCTTAAATAAACTTCTAACACGAAAGGAGATGAGACATGGATTGATAGTAAATTTGCCGCGTTGTCAGTTGTCATGGCGTTATTTCGGCTAAGGGCAAAAACTTCTGGATTACCATGAGGTGAATACTTGGATATCGTTTGTTTTGTAAGCAGCTTTTGAAAAATATTGAAAAATTTTAAGGAGGACTCTGAATGAAACGATTTTTCTTTTTACTCGCAATCGCGCTTTTGATCACAGGAATGGCAGTTGGCACGGCATTCGCCGCCGACCAGAACGTAACTTTGAGATTCTCGAACGTCACATCGCAGTCCGCCATTGACGCGGGCAAGGTATTCAAGGAAGTAGCCGAAAGAGAAAGCGGCGGCAGCCTTACGGTAATCGTTTACGACAGCAACCAGCTCGGGGATGACCGGGTGGTCATCGAGGGGACGATCTTCGGCGACATAGACATAGCCGCCAGCTCCACCAGTCCCATGGCGAACATATTCCCGGACTTCTTCATCTTCGACAGCCCATATTTGTTCATAGACACTGAACACGCTTTCGCCGGACTCGACGGGGAAGTTGGGCAGAAAATCCTTAAGAACATGGAAACGAAAGGGCTTAGAGGTTTGGCCTTTTGGGAAAACGGATTCCGCAATTTCACCAACAACAGGACGCCCGTCAGACTGCCGTCGGAAGTCAGAGGAATGAAGATCCGCACGATGGAAAATGAGGTCCACCTCGCCGCGTGGAGAGCTTTTGACGCCAATCCCACGCCCATGGCGTTTACGGAACTCTTTACCGCGCTTCAGCAGGGAACCGTTGACGGGCAGGAAAACCCGCTGGGCATCATAGACGGCAACAAGTTTCAGGAAGTCCAGAAATTCATCTCACTGACCCAGCACGTTTACACGCCGTTCATCCTGTGTATGAACGCCGACAGATACAACACCCTCTCCGACAATCAGAAGGCTGCTTTGGACAAAGCGGTCGCGGAATCCACCACCTATCAAAGAAACCGTTCCCAGGAGCTTGAAAAGGAAATTTTGGAAAGAAGCGTCAATATGGGAACCGTCGTGACGCATCTGACTACGGAAGAGAAAAAAGCCTGGCAGGACGTCATGATAGAAGCGAATATTTTCGATCTCGTGAAGAGAAGAATGGAAAACCCATCTTACCTTGATGAGCTTTTAAAATAGCCGCGCGCTTAACGCAGCCGAAACACAAAGCGGGTTGGATTCATGAAATTGCTTAAATTATTGGATGACAAGCTGGAAATATTTATCTGCGTCATTTTGATGTCGGTCATGGCGGTGCTGCTGAACATACAGGTCTTTATGCGCTACGTCATGAGCAGGTCGCTTTCCTGGTCGGAAGAACTGGCGAGGTACATCTTTATATGGTTAGTTTACATAGGTATCAGCTATGGGGCAAAAATTATGAAACACATCAAAATAGAGGCCGCGCTGAAATTTTTTCCGGAAAAAGCGAGGCCGTTTGTCGTGCTGACCGGACACGTCATTTTCATGTGCTTTTCCATATACGTATCTTACATCGGCTGGGGCGTCCTGCAAAGACAGATACGGCTCGGCCAGATTTCGCCTGCTCTGAGGATTCCTCTGTGGATGGTCTACGCGGCTCCAATGGTGGGTTTCGGATTGACCGCTGTTCGTGAGGCTCAGAATATAGTCCACGGAGTGAAACTTCTGCGCAGAGGAGAGATGTATCATGGTTAGCGCGGCATTGTTCGGCTCGCTTTTCCTGCTCTTGATCCTGAACGTGCCGGTAGGCATAGCCATCGGCGGGGCTTCGCTCGCCGCGATTTTTGCTGGTGACGCTCTTTCCGTCGGTTATCTGTTTCAGTCTCTTGTGTCCGGCTGCGATTCTTTTCCTATAATGGCGATCCCCCTTTTCATCCTCGCGGGCGAGCTGATGGCCGCCGGCGGAGTATCGAGGCGCATACTGGATTTCTGCAGCGTATTTTTCGGGCGGATGACGGGCGGGTTAGCCATCGTTACTATTGTCGTATGCATGTTTTTCGCGGCTGTGTCTGGCTCCGGGCCCGCCACAGTCGCGGCTGTCGGCAGCATGGTTGTCCCGTCAATGCTGAAGCGCGGGTACAGCAAATCGTTTACGCTCGCGCTGATAGCCACGGCGGGCTGCATAGGAGTCATCATCCCCCCAAGCATTCCGATGGTGCTCTACGGGGTGTCAACTCAAAGTTCCATCAGCAGCATGTTCATGGCAGGTTTTATTCCGGGCATGCTCATAGGCGGCCTTCTTATCGTCTGGTGTCATTATTACTGCAAAAAACACGGATGGAAGGGTGACGATGAGCCGTTCTCGTGGGCAAGAGCACAGCGCGTGGGCAATGACGCGAAATGGGCGCTGATCAACCCTTTAATAATCCTCGGCGGTATTTACGCCGGGATATTCACCCCGACCGAAGCTGCGGCAGTCGCCGTGGCATATGCCTTTGTATGCGGAATATTCATCCATAAGGAGATGAATTTCAAAACAGTCCTGACCCCCATAGCGAACGCCTGCTCCACCACGGGGACCGCTATGGTGATACTCGGATGCGCAACCGCGTTCACGCGGATAATGACTATAGAGCAGATCCCCGCGATGGTGACGGCTTTCATGATCAGCCTTACTGAAAACAAGATAATCCTGCTGATATTGATAAACATACTTCTTTTGATCGTAGGCTGCTTTATGGACACCACTCCGGCGATGATAGTGCTGTCGCCCATCCTCCTGCCCGTGGCAAGATCGCTTGGGCTTGACCCGATACATTTCGGCATAATCATGGTAGTGAACCTTGCCATCGGCTTCATAACGCCGCCTCTTGGCGTAAACATCTTCGTGGCCGCGAGGATCGGGGATGTTAAACTTGAGGTCGTGACCCGCGGGATCGTGCCGTTTATTTTTGTCATGATCGGCGCTTTGATGCTGATAACCTTCGTTCCGCAACTGAGCATGTTCCTGCCAAACCTTTTGAGATAATTTACGGAGGTTAAAAACATGCAGGTATTGGTTATCGAGGCAAGCACCACCGCCGCCAAGGCGATGGTTTACGACGACGAAAAGGGCGTTATCGCGACGGAAAGCGAAAATTACGGCCCTGAAATAGACAAGGGCGGCGTTCACAACGGCGCCCTTGTCGCCGATGTTTGTTTCCGCCTGGGGCGAAAGGCCGCCGCCGGGCGCGACATAGCCGCTGTGGCGTGCGGAGGGGTATGGCACACCATATTGGCCTGCGACGGCGCGATGTCTCCGGTCAGCAGCGTTTACCTGTGGAACTTCACCGGAACGGACGAAATATGCAAAACTGTCCGCGATGACCCCCTAAAGGCCGCCGATATATACCGGCGAACCGGCTGTATGCCGAACATCACCTATCAGCCTTACTCCATTCTTTACCTGAAAAACAACGGCTTTGACACAAGGGGAAAACTTTTTTCCTCGCAGGGCGGATACAATTTTTTCAAGCTCACGGGCGAACGAATCGAGACGAAAAACTTAATGTCCGGCATGGGATTTTTGAACACGCATCGCCTTGTGTACGACGAGGGAATAATGGAGATGTGCGGCGTGAGCCCGGAACAGTTCGGGACGTTGGCGGACTACAGCGCGGCCAGGCCGCTCCTGACGGAGAGCGCGAATTTGCTCGGCATACCGGCGGGCATCCCCGTGGTCCCGGCGCACTCGGACGGCTCGCTTAACCAGTTGGGCAACGGCTGTATGAAAGCGGGGCGCATGACCTTCTCCGTCGGCACCAGCGCCGCAATAAGGCTGTCCACCGCCGCGCCGGTACTGTCCGACCCGCCCGGCACATGGTGCTACGTGGGCGTGAAAGGATGGCTGTCCGGCGCGGCCACGAACGGCGCGTGCAGTTGTATCAACTGGTTTAAGGAGGCCGTTTTGAAGGATAAATGGTCGTTCGATGAGCTTGGCGGAGAACTGCTGTCCGACGCGCACACGCCGGTGTTCACCCCGTTCGTGTTCGGGGAACGGTGTCCGGGATGGCAGGATACGAGGCGCGGCGGGTTTCACGACCTGACGGCGCGGGACGACGTTGCGGCAATGTTTCGCGCGGTCTCCGAGGGGATACTGTTCAACGTGTACCAGTGTTACAAGATACTTGCCGGGCTGTCGGGCGAGCCGGACACTATAATTTTATCCGGCGGCATACTGAACTCCGAAAAATGGGTGCAGATGGCAGCGGACATTTTTCAGCGAAAAATGGAGCTATCGGACAATCCCAACGCGTCGCTGATAGGCGGAGCGGCCCTTGCCCTCCATGCGGGCGGCGCTTTGGACCGGCTTGAAGATTTCCCCTGCGAATGCGAGCGTAGCGTATCACCCCGCACCGACGCCGCAATAGCGCGGGCTTACGAACGTAAATTTGAAAACTATATGAAATATTATGAAAGCGCAGGTAGATGACATGGCTCTTTTCGACAAAAGCGTGGACATAGCGATCCCCGGTTTCAGTGATATTCCGCTGCCGCGCGTCGCGCGGGTGAGGCAAAAATTATCCGACAAACGGGCGGGCGACATCGCGGGAGAGATATCGCGGGGGATAGACGCGCTGCGCGGCGTCTCCGCGAAGCTCAAAGGCAAAAAAATCGCCGTTGCGGGAGGCAGCCGCGGCATAGCGGACTATGCGACGATAATGCGCTCGCTTATAACAAAATTGAAAGAGATGGGCGCGGAGCCCTTCATCGCGCCGATGATGGGCAGCCACGGCGGAGGAACGGCGGAGGGGCAAAAGAAGGTTCTCGAAACTCTGGGCGTTACCGAGTCGTCCGTTGGAGCGCCGATAGTCTCCTCAATGGAAACGGTCATCGTCGGCGAGCTGCCGGACGGCACAAAGATATACTGCGACAAACACGCGTGGGAATCGGACGGGATAGTGCTGTGCAACCGGGTGAAGCCCCACACCGACTTCAAGGGCGAATGGGAAAGCGGTATACTCAAGATGATATCGATAGGTCTGGGGAAACATGAAGGAGCCACGGCAGCGCACAGAGCCGGCTTCATAAATTTCTACAAGCTCATCCCGGAGATAGGGAAATTTTTCCTTTCCCTTGGGAAGATATTATTCGCCGTGGCAACCGTGGAAAACGGGCACGAGCAGGTAATGACGGTCGATGTCATGGCGGCGGAGAACATAATGGAACGGGAGAAGGAACTCCTCGTCATGGCCAAAGAGAACATGGCGCGTTTGCCGTTCGATCAGCTCGACATCCTGTTCATTGACGAAATAGGCAAGAACATAAGCGGCTCGGGAATGGACCCGAATGTCATGGGGCGTCCCGGCGGCGGGGTACCGTTCCCCGGCACGCCAAAGATCGGTTGCATAGCGGTAACGGGGCTTTCCAAGGAAACAAGCGGCAGCGCCGTTGGGCTGGGCGCGGCGGAAATAACCACACGCGACACCGTGGAGCAGATAGATTTGGCCCCGACGTACATCAATCACATAACCTCCGGCGCGATAAGAGGCGCCTCCATCCCGCTCGTCGCCAGGGACGACGAGGAAGCCGTCCGCATCGCGCTCTGCACGGTGCCCGCGAAAGAGGCCGGCAAGAGCGCCACATTTGTCCGTATACGAAACACCCTTCTTTTGGAGGAGTTCGAGGTATCCGAAAACATGCTCCCCGATCTGCGCGCGCGCCCGGAAATCTTCACGATCCTGGAGGAACCGCGCCCCATGCGCTTTATCAACGGCAAGCTGGAAAGGATATAGTGGTTGGAAAAACAGTGGTTAGTGGACAGTGATTAGTGGTTAGAAAAAGCAAAGGCAAAAAACGTTCTTTTGCCTTTACTTTTTACATAAAGAGCGCGCTGAATGTAATGGGTTGCGGCGAGAAAAATGGAAGAACAAAAGTTTGAACAATTTTTCTCCATATCCATTTTCGGCGAACCAACCCAAAATATCCGAAACAGAAACACAAGCAATGACAATGGCCACCTTACTCCGGCGCGCAGTTTCCTATGCCCTTCCGCGTTGTTGCACAAATTTCCTTTTTCGCGTGGCCCACAAAGCCGAAATCAGAGACAGCATTCCAAACGCCCCAACGCCCGCGTCGCATCCGTCGCCGCCGGACGCCGCAACCGTCATTTGAATATTTATCGGAGTACTGGCAAAGTCGGTCTCATTGTCGCCGTTACATTCTTCGTTGAACAGTTTGATGGTATAGCTGCCTTCGGGCAAATCTGTCGCCGCGGGGACGGTAAATTCGGCCGTGCCGTTTTCGTTTTCGCTTGTGCAGTCCATCAGTTTCCCATAGAACAAAACCGTGCCACTGCTGTTGACTATTACGCAGGAAACGTATCTGTCGTCGCCCGTTTTCGCATTGGAATAGGTAATGTTGACGGTATCGCCGGATTTGACGCTGCGAGTCGCCGTGTCGGCGCAGGTCAGGGAAAGCCCTCTTGGATTTGTTGTCGCGTCAAAATCATTTTTTACCGTAAATTTCACCGCGCCGGTCGGCTTTATCGCGCCGACAAGGCCGGTTCCTACGCTCACAGAATTTTTGCCGTTCGCTCCGCTCGCGGCAGATGTAAAGAGAACAGATGGAAGATTTATTTTTAAAGCGGGGCGGACAGCATGCGTAAGGTAGACGAGGGAGCCGTCGCTGAAGACGAAGCCTATGCCGCTGACGCTCGCCGCGAGGGTAGCTTCGCGGCCCGGCGACCGAAGCCACCAACTGGCGTTAAACCCGCGTTGTCCTGCATCAATACGCCAATCGCCGGTGGTGTCTCCACTACCAATCTCCTTCACAGACGGCAGCACGATTTTCTGGTTGGGTGTTATCGTAAAACCATATGTCGTTTCGGGCGCCGTACTGTATTGCGATACAATCGCCGACTGCTCCGCCGAGTTGAACGCGCCGTTGTAAAACGTATCGTTCAGCCAACCGCAGATTTCCGACCCGCTCCAGTATTTGTGGCTGGAAGGATCATATCGTCTTCCCGGCGAATTGGCGATATTGGTGGTCGTCCACAATGTGGCCGTGCCAGGGTGGTCTGTAGACACTACATACCAGCTTATAGCCCCGGAACTGTCGCCTCCCGTAAAACTCCCGAAGTACACCTTCGTGCCTGTCAGGTTCGTCCCCGCCGCGAGATCGCCCGGTAAACCGATTTCTACCGCCTGCCCTGCCGTTGGCGCAAGACACAGCACTATGGCCGCAAGAGCCGTAAAAAATATTCTCTTCATCTTCACTCTCCTTCTTTTCTTGTAAATACTGTATTTTCATATATTTTCGCCCGGAGGCGATACGTGTGCCCGTGCGTCAGATGTCCGTGCATTGACGCCATTCAGGGCATACTGTTTGCTATAATTCAATTTAATTCAATCTCCAATGCAACAATTTGATGAAATGTTGCATTAGCGTAAAACCGTATGAATACTGAACTATAAGTTTTAACCGACTACCAAATAAGGGTGAAATTATGAAAGTTTATGTTATTCGGAGCGAGAAAGAAATTTTAAAGCGGGGCATGAATTAACATGAAAGGCCGTTGTTTTTTCGT
>Ga0099364_10010377_pt1 | contig 12806 bp, 14 predicted proteins | sample TergutTh196P3_FD_73070 | JGI IMG/M metagenome (GOLD analysis project Ga0099364, IMG submission 73070) | Microcerotermes parvus P3 segment gut microbial communities from Pointe-Noire, Republic of the Congo - Th196 P3 | ecosystem: Host-associated > Arthropoda: Insects > Digestive system > Gut ... | reverse complement strand
ACCGGAGCGGATACAGCCAGTTGAACACACTCGGTCTTGTCGCCTGCCAAAGTGCCTATACAAAAGGAATGTCGTGGCTGGAAAAATTAAAAGAGTACCTCGCAGAAAACATACGGTTAATGCGAGAATTTTTAGTGGCAAGGCTGCCGAAAATCAGGCTTATTGAGCCGGAAAGTACCTATCTTGCATGGCTGGATTTTTCAGAATACGGGCTAAATCAGGAAACTCTCGACCTTCGTATAACGGAAGGAGCGAAGTTGTGGTTGAGTAGCGGAACGATATTTGGAGCGGATGGCAGTGGATTTCAACGTGTAAACATCGCTTGTCCGAAAGCGACATTGATGGATGCACTTGGCAGATTGGAAAAAGAGTTCCACACTTAGGTTTTCGCCTAAAAGTCATGTGCCGATATTGCATTGATTGGGCGATAGTGTCTTTTCATCAGCACGAACAACCGGCATCAGATTTTCCGGCGAAAGTCTTAATGCATGGAATAGCAGGGTTACACTTTTGTTAATCATTTATCATGGACATTAGCAATAAACTTTCAAGAATATCATCGGATTTATTGGGACACTATCACGAGGTTGCCGAAAATGGCAATTCTGCGGCTTATCCCAATGTCGATCAAATTGTCAACACGATACTGCTGATAAGAAAGGCGATTTTTCCAAGTTATTTCAATGAGGCATTGGAATCAAAGCCACCGGAAATATGGCTTCAGTCATTGCTTGCGGACATACATCAATCGTTGTCAAGGGAAATTAAAACGGCACTGTTGAAACAAAATGATGGTGGAAAAGCACCTCGTCCGGCAAGTGAAATCTCCTTGAAATTACTCGAACAACTTGTCAGCATCCAGCAACTTTTGCATAAAGACGCAAAAGCGGGTTTTGAAGGCGACCCCGCCGCGAAAGGCATTGATGAGGTGATACTGACATATCCCGGATTTTTTGCCATTTTTGCCTATCGGGTCGCACACTTTTTGTTCCTGGAGGATGTTCACTTCATTCCAAGGATGATGAGCGAATATGCTCACCGCGTCACAGGTATCGACATTCACCCCGGTGCTGAAATCGGGGAGTATTTTTTCATTGATCATGGCACGGGGGTTGTGATCGGTGAAACAGCCGTCATCGGTAACCATGTAAAACTTTATCAAGGAGTGACATTGGGGGCACTTTCCACAAAAAGCGGTCAAAAACTTGCCGGAATAAGAAGGCATCCCACGATCGAAGATCATGTCACCATCTATTCCGGGGCGACGATCCTTGGCGGCGAAACCGTTATTGGAAAGAATTCGACCATCGGTGGGAATGTGTTTATTACAAAATCCGTGCCACACAACACCACGGTTAAGGGCACTTAAAATCAATGCAGCGTAACTCTCTTATTCATTTGCGAGGAGTACAGCCATGACGATAAAAGATGTACAAGACAAGATATTGCAGTTGAAATGTGAAAAGGATGTTTGTATTCTGGCGCACAGCTACCAGGCAAAAGAGATCATTGAAATTGCCGATTTTACAGGGGATTCATTTCAATTAAGCATCGCTGCCGGTCAAGTCGATCAAAAAACAGTTGTCATGTGCGGCGTTCGTTTCATGGCGGAAACCGTGAAAATTCTGTCACCGGACAAGACGGTGATACTCGCTAATCCGGGGGCGGGATGCCCTATGGCAGAGCAGATGGGCAAAGACATGGTCCAAACCGTGAAAGATCGAAATCCGGATTATACCGTCGTCGCATATATCAACACGACCGCTGAACTCAAAACGATCTGCGATGTGTGCGTTACTTCTTCCTCTGCCGTCAGAATTGTCGATAAAATTCCCAATAATAATATCTTGTTTCTTCCTGATTGCAGTTTGGGTGCTTATGTCGCAGGACAACTGCCCCACAAAAACATTAAATTGCTCCAGGGCGGGTGTCCCGTTCATGCGATGGTGACCACAGATGATGTCAATAAAGCAAAGGCGGCTCATCCTGATGCTTTGTTGCTCGTTCATCCCGAATGTGTGCCGAACGTTGTGTGTCTTGCCGATTTTGTCGGCTCGACCACTGCCATTATGGAGTATGCAGCCAATTCAGAGCATGGGGATTTCATCATAGGAACGGAAATGAGCATTGTGGAAAATTTACAATACCGCTGCACCGACAAGCGGTTTTACCTTTTGTCGCAAAAATTCCTTTGCCCCAATATGAAGATAACCACACTCGTTGATGTTTTGAATTGTCTTGACGGCAACGGTGGCGAGGAAATTACGTTGGACGAAACGACCATCACCGAAGCAAGAGTGTGTATTGATAAAATGATCGAGTTGAGTGCCTGATGAATGTGTCATTGATATGTCGCCATAACCATTACTGCCTGACAGAGGATAACCATGAAACGCAATATGAACGAATGGCTTTCCGGGTTGATTTCCGGGAAAAAACGCTTCGCAATGCCGATTTTGACGAGTCCCGGCATCCCTTTGATTGGTGCCGCTCCGATTGATGTTTTTCAATCGGGCGAGTTGCAATTTCGTGTGGTTCGCGCTTTGACCGAGCAACTTCCCGACATGGCAGCCGCGTTGACCATGATGGACTTGTCCGTCGAAGCTGAAGCATTCGGTGCTTCACTGACATTCAGCGATGTGGAAAATCCAACCGTCATCCATGAAATCGTCCGCGGCCAGAACGAAATTGATTGCCTTGCAATCCCTGAAGTCGGAGCGGCACGAACCACTGAAACACTTCATGCCGCGAAAATGTGCGCAGAGCAAATCACCGACCGCCCGACGCTCGGCGGACTGATCGGACCCTTTTCGCTGTCAGGCCGATTGCTCGACATGAGTGCGATGATGCTCATGACGGCGACGGAGCCGGAAACCGTCCATGCTTTGCTCGAAAAAGCCACGCGATTTTTGATCGAATACGCCAAAGCATTCAAGGCGGCAGGATGTCACGGCCTCGTCATGGCCGAACCTGCCGCCGGATTGATTTCGGCGAAAATGTGTCAGGAATTTTCAGCCAATTACATCAAGCAAATCGTCGAAGTGGTCAAAGACGAGTCGTTTGCCTTCGTATTACATAACTGTGGCAAAACGGAAAAAATGGTGAATGAATTACTTTCGACTGGCTGTTCGGCGATTCATGTCGGCAACGCGGTTGACATACGAACGATTTTAGATCAGGTTCCGCCATCCATTCCGGTCATGGGCAATCTTGACCCGACCGTCCTCTTCCGTTTGGGAACAGCGGACGAAATGTTCAAAGCGGCCTCGGAGTTGCTCGAAGTAACGCGCAGTTACCCGAACTTTGTCCTTTCTTCCGGTTGTGATATTCCGCCCGGAACACCGATGGAAAATGTACAGGCATTTTTCGATGCGCTTGCTGAATACAATTCCAACCCCGGCCTAACAAGGTATTAAAAGTCCTCTCCGTTATGCGGAACTGACCAAAGATGACATCCGGATTTTATCAAAGGAAATGGGTTTATCCACTTGGGACAAGCAATCTTTTGCCTGCCTGTCATCTCGTTTTCCGTACGGTGAAACTAAACTTTTGCAAACATCCATTTTGACCTTACAAACATGGTATGCAAGCCATGTTGAAACGCTTGAAAACGGTTGAGTCATTGAACTGGTGCGAGTCCGAGTCGGCGCAGGAGGTCGCGGAGTTTTTTCGCGGTGCCTCGTCCGGTTTTGATCGTTGTGTCCAACTGTCCCATCACCCAGGTGATCATCCCACTCACACCGCCATTCGCGAAGTGAAGTCCGTGCGACCGGATGTTCTTGGTGGTGTCAACGTTGCAGTCGGCGATCTTACCGGCGACGGATTCAACGAACTGGTGATTGCATCGAGAAACGCCGGGCAATCCTGGGTCGATATTTACACGCTTGCACCGCAAAACGTATCGGAACACGTTGCCGGTTTTCAGGCATTCGGCCCGACGGAAGGGAATAATGTTGCGGTCAACCTCGTTGTCCGCGACACGGACGGCGACGGCCTTGCGGAAATCATCGTCACGCAAGGTGCCAGAGGCAAGGCCGGTTTTGTTGCCAGAAAATTCCAGGTGAAATCATCGCTGGAAACCAAAATCGTCGACGAAATTTTCGCCGAATGGTCGAACCCGCTGGCCACAGGATTGTTCATCGGATAATGTGAGGAGCCAACTTGATTGGCGTTTTGAATCCCATCTTCGCTAACCGTGTGGTTAGCGAACTGGGGGTTGATTGCAACTATCACAATTCATTGCCACGTAGCCGCACCGGCCACATTCCTCACAACGATGTCCCATGCAGTTGAGACACTCCTCAACGACAATCCCTGTGCCGTTGCACATCTGGCAAGGCCGTTTCTTCTTGCTCCGCTTGCGTCTATCGGCCTTGCTGTTTTTACAGGGATGCTTGCGGGCGGCCTTTTTCTTTGTCGCTTTCTTCTTTTTGGCCATCTCAAATACAGTCTTCCCATTTCGTCATTTTGTGGCGAAGGTTGACGGTTTCGCCATCGATGATAAATGTGCCATCACCTTTGGCGTGAAAGGTACGTTTTTCCTCACGGTCGGGATTGTGCCACGCCTTGACGCCTTCAAGAATGAAAAGGTGCAAGCCGTTATTGCCCGGCTTTTCGCGGACAATACACTCGACGTTGGCCAGACTTTCGGCAACCAACGGTGTCGCGACCTTTTGTCCTTGCAAAGGCGTCAAGTGAAAATACTTGAACTTGTCGATGTCCCCGCCAGAGCAGTTGCCAATGTCAACCACCGCCTCCATCATGTCCACCGTCGGAATGGAAAGGACGCATTCGCCGGTTTCGAATAGCGTGTTGTAGCTGTGATTCCACGGCCCAAGAGAGATACCGATGATCGGTGTGAAACCAAGCAATGTTGTCCAACTTGCCGTCATGACGTTGTGCCGACCGTTGATCGACGTGACAACCAACAAGACCGGCCCCGGCTCAAAGAACGTGAACGCCCGATTGAGCGGGAAATCACGCATCGGGAGGGCGGTATCTTCTGGTTTGCGGGATGATGCTCTCTTTGCCATCATTGTTCATTCCTTGTCGTGAAGCATATTACCGAACCGGATCAGGAAATCGCGGACTTGTGTTGCGACTTCCGGGGCATAGTCACCGTTAATACTCAGGCCATGATCACGGTCGGGGTTTTCGTGAAACTCGACATGAGGATGCCCCATCTTTTGCAGCGTCGCGGCCATCAATTCATTTTCCTCGACACGCACCGGCCATTCGATTTTGCGGTCGCCGAGAACAAGGATGATCGGCGGCAGTTCCGGCGAAACGTGGTGCAGCGGAGCGTTCTCGTCAATGACCGGCAAGAGCCGATGGCCGGGATATTGCAGCATTTCCTTGACATGAAAATGCGTCGTGACCTGGGCACTGAGCAAGACCAGACCGGCAAGATCATTGGGCGTGAGTTGGTGCGGTTTGAGCCAACGCGCGTCCATGCCGATCTTCGCGGACAAATAACCGCCTGCACTGTGACCGCCAACAAAGATACGCTTCGCATCACCGCCGTAACGTTCGATGTTGGCAAATGCCCATGCCGTCGCAGCCGCTGCGTCTTCGAGAAATTCAGGAAACTCGGCGTTCGGCGAAAGTCGATAACCAACGGCAATGAGAATGGTATGCTCGGTTTTGAGAAATTTTGGGACATCCTTTTGACCACCGGTCAGCCCGCCACCGTGAAACCAGACAAGCACCGGAAGTTTTTCGGTATCAGTCGGTGCAAAAACATCAAGCCGGCATTGCGATTTCTGGTAGTCGTCCGCATTGGCAAGCACAGCCTCGGAGTAGTACGAAATATTCGCGTGAACGACGGGCTCGCCATCGGCGGCCATCGCTATGGGATAAACCGTCCAACAAATCGAGACGATCAGGAAGTTTCCGATCATTGAAAGGACTCTGGTTTTCATGGGATATTTCTTTCTGCTGCAAGGATCAACGAATGCCGAATTCGCTAAACTCTGCGGTTGGGTTTCAATCTTTCGTATCACCTTATCATATCACGAAATGATGGTAAAATCAAACCAACGTTTTATGATATTCATCGTGGGGTTAGCAAAAAACGGGAATTATTTAAGGTGTCCGTAAAATATCGAAAGGAATTCAAATGAAGCGTTCTGGGTGGGATCAATTGTTGTGTGAGCATGGGCGCATTGTGTTGTCGTTCGTTTTTTTTGCGTTGGTGTTTGCCGGTATGTTGTCCGGTGCGGAGCCATCATCTGCCGTTAAGCGACCGGTTGTTGGGGCGATTCGATGGGATGCCTGGTCGGGCGGCGGCGTGACCGCTCAGGTCGAACGAACGTTGGGGCCAAATAAATATCGTGACCGGCTTCCGTGGTTCGCGGAGGTTCTCGACGACGACCATGTTCGTATTCATGGTGACACGCAAGAAACGGTTGACCGGGAGATTCGCTTCGCCGCCGATGCCGGCCTTGATTATTGGGCTTACGTTATGTACCCGGAAGCGGACGCCATGAGCCGTCCGCTTCGTCGGCATCTCGACAGCGAGATACGCGATCAACTCAATTTTTGTGTGATTCTGCACAACAACATTGGTGTGAGTGCCAGGGATTGGCCAAAGGAGCGGGATCGAGCCATTGCGTTGTTGAAAGAGCCGGGGTATCAAAAAACAGCGACCGGGCAACCGCTCGTTTACTATTTCACGAGTCACACCGAGCGGTTCCAGGAGTTGCGCGAAGCCATCGCCACAGAAAGACTGAATCCGTATTACGTTTACCTCGGATGGAATCCACCAGAGGATTATCGGAGGGAAAAGACGAAAGGTTTTGATGCTGTTTCCGCTTATGCTGACGGGTCACAGGTTGACACATTCGCCGAATTGGTGCAGTGTGTTGAAAACAACTGGCGTCGAGCTGCGGAGGCCGATATCCGCTACATTCCTTTGGTAACGACCGGATGGGACAAACAGCCACGCAAGGAAAACCCGGTGTCGTGGGAACTGGATCACGACTATCACAAGCAAGCAGGTTTTCCGTCCCAGGCAAAACCGCTGGAAATTGCGCAACACCTCGACCGGGCAATCCAGTTCGTTGATGCCAATCGTGCTGAAACATAAAAACGTTCGAGCAATCAAAAAGGAAAATTTGAAGGCAATTTACACAAGCATTTTCCCATACCAAGTCTTCGGAACACAAAAGCCATTCGTTTACAACAAGTTACGTCGATGATCCAGTTTCGCTTTTATACACCAGAGATTTATGTTGCAAGAACAAACGTCCCGGTTCACAATCTAAACATGTTAAAATTAGGTAATTTACGAAATTTTGAAAAAATTTGACGATTTTGCATAGAAAGATAATGATATCCGATTATACTGTGGACTGTCGGCAGGGAGACCTGTCTTTTCTACGACAACAAAGTATGTGTCACAGGCTCGTGAGGGTTTGTGATTCGGGCGCATGTTCACCCAGGCTTGGTGGGCTCAAGGGGAGTTGGAGTATCAACTCTACGGAGATTTACGTTTTTCATTCTGGTTTTCATTGAGAAACGTTTCAGTTTGCGCCCGGTGCTTTTTCTTTTTGTGTGATCCCTGATCGGTTTTGCGCGTCTTGAATCGTTTCTCGATTTTGTTTGCAGCGTTCACTTTTCGGACAAATTCAACATCAATGTTTACCCCCCGGAGAATGATCAATGTCACGTCACTATTTTCCATCAACGGTGTTTCGGATGACGCCGAAAAACACGCTCAGGGAGGTCTTTTCACATTTGGGTGCCGATGTTTCCACGACCCGTTGGGAGGAACTCGGTTTTCACCATTTTGAACCGGCGCAGCGACTGTTCGATGCAATGGCACCGGCGTGTCGCGTGCAGGCTGACTTGGTTTTTCGGCAGATTCACCTGCTGGCATGTCGCGAGGGCATGGACGCCATCAACGAGGCGACGGAAATACGACACAAGGGAACTCATCAATTTGGCCCCGGCTCCGCAACGAACCGCTACGAGCGGGCGGCACTTGTCTGGATAGCCGACCAGGAATTGTTTGAACAGGCCGTATCGCTCTTTGGACTTCGACAGCTTCCGTGGTGGCGAATCAAACGGAACCTGCCGCGACGCACGATTGATTTCACGGATGACATGCGGCAACGGTTCGAGTCGCGGCTTGAGCAATTCTTCGTAACGCGACAAAATCGCGGCGAAATCTGCACGGTGGAAATGAAGGAACCTGGCAATGGCATGTCTTATTTTTTCGCGTACCCCGATGATTATCCAAAATTCGTGTTGCAGCATGATGACGCTCGTACACTGTTTTCGCAAACGTTTCGCCCGACGTTTGAAGTGGTGTTCGCATACAACAGCAAAGGGGGAACCCTCGAAATTTGCGGCAAGGTCTCGCATACCCTCAAGGGCGAACTTGAAGAACTGTTTATCGAAACGATTCTCAACTCGTGTTCATCGCCCGACGAGAAAAAGGTGTATAACCTTTCGGTGCTGAAAAACCCGGACTTCGTGCCGTGGACTGATCCGTGGGATATGGTGCATGTCGCGATTGAGGCAATAACCGTTTACGAGGAGAAACGGCACAAAAACACGTTCGACTTCGGATATGGCGATGATTTTTTCGAGGAGATTTCCATGAGGCCGCATCATGTCATGGCACTTGAGGCGGCGAAGGAAGTCAGGAAGGCGAGATTCCGATTCGACTTTCATGCCAAAAAAGGACGTGAGCCGGTTTCGATCCGATTTGAGATCGGCGAACCGTCAAGAAATACACTGGGTCACCATGACCTTCAATATGTCCGTCTCATCAATATATATTTGGAAAGGTGGGGAATCACTCATGAAAGAACCCTGGCGAGCGTTGCTTAGTGCTTTTGTGCATAACGGGACACTTCGTGAAATCGAGTTCACGGGTGATCAATATCCGAGGCCGGAATTATACGGCTTTTTGACACAGGATCCTCGGCCTTCGACCGTTTCAGCCCGCGCCTGCATAAATACGCCGCCGCTTATTTGTGTGAATGGTGCGACGCGATTTTGCTTGCAACCCGTGAGTTCAGTGCCGCGAAAGGCGACAAGAGCGGCGGTGGCCGTATCCTGCGTTGCACCCCTTCGGCGGTTGGTATTGCCAAGAACCGCTATGGTTTCCCCGACGTATTGCCGCTCGACTGGAACGCCATTTATCAAGCCATGATCGGAGGAACCCGTGACGAAACATAAGGACTTGGACGGTCGGGACGCAGACGAAACAATCAAACGGATCGCCGTGGATTTGCTCGAAGGCCAACGCATTGAGATCACCTACCGCAACGGCACAGACCGCCCCATTCAGGGTGTTTTGATCCGGGCGGCACCACAAGAGTTTCCCGACCTGCCCTTCACCGCACAACTGGATTACTACGACCTGCAGCCGAACGAACTGCTCGGCGACCATACCATCATCCGCTCCGGCGAAACAACCTACTGGCGCGGATACGAATGAACCAACCAACAATATCAACCAAGTAAAACAGGAATCCCATCATGAACAAACCTGCATTTTTCCCGATTCAATCGTTGACCTTTGATCCCGATTTGCAAATTCGCGTAAAGATCAACGACGAAACCATTGCCCTCTATGCCGAGCAAATGGCGACCGAGGACGATATGAAAGCATTTCCCGCCGTTGAAATTTATTACGACGGTGTGAAATACTGGCTCGCTGACGGACATCACCGCCGTGCCGCCGCTGAGAAGGCGGGACATGGCAAGATTTGGGCGATTGTGAAAAGCGGTACTCGTGCCGATGCTCTCTGGGGCGCGATACTCGGAAACAGCAAGCAGGGATTCGCTTTGACCCTTGAAGACCGCAAACGAGCAATTATGCTCGCAACCCAGCAATGGCCGGATAGAACGAACCGGGTTATTGCCGAAGCATTGGGATGTTCGGAACAGTCGGTTCGTCGCTACCGTCCCGAAACTTCAGTTGCGCCAGATGGCGCAACTGACACAGAACGTCGGGCAGGCAAGGATGGAAAACAATACAAGGCGAAGAAGGGAAATTCTGCAACCGCAAATGCTAAAGGAAAACAAGAGACCCCCGAACCGACACCAGTTGATTCGCCTCCTGTTAACCCAACTACGGTTTCTGTTGAAGAGTCGGATGACGACGCCTATCCTGAACCCCCCTGCCCGAACAAGCACATCAAGTATTTTCCGAAAACAACGCTCAAACTGATCCCGCAGGAGTCGCCGCGTGTCCTGCTCGTCAATCTGTTTGAAATCTTTCGCGAAGGATTCGTCGAGGAGATGATCGTTATGGCAATGGACATGCTTGATGAAGAACGCGGCAAAGGTGCCGTGAAAAAGCTGCTTGCCCAGCTTAATAAAACACACGGCAAAAAATAACTGTTCGCAAATTTTTTTCGTTACCGCAAATGACCTTAACCAACGGAGATGCCAATTATGTTACTGAACCAACTTCCCAAAGACGCTCGTCCCTGTGCCAACACCTTCATCGTCAATGTGACCCCGGAACTCGCCCGGATGTGGCTCACGAACAACAACTTCAACCGTCCGAGAAATTCGGAAACCGTCGCCAAATACGTGCGGCAAATCCGCGAGAATCGCTGGCGACTGACACATCAGGGCATTGCACTGACCAAGAATGGTTTTCTGCTCGACGGCCAGCACCGCCTGTGGGCGATCATCGAGTGCGATGTCACGCTGCCAATGCGTGTTTTTGCCAACGAGCCGATTGAAAACTACGAAGTCATTGATTGTGGTCGTAATCGGAGCAACCTTGAAATCGTCCGCATGTCGGCGAAGGACAGCACACTCACCTCGGCACATACGCAGACACTTCAGTCCATGCTCGCCGGTCGGTTCTGCAAAACCGCGAACCGTTGGACGAACATTGAGATGAATGAACTGTTTGAGGAACACAAGGTGGCGGTCAATTTTGTGGTTGACCAGTTCCGTGACTGCAAGGACAAACGCATCAACGACCGAACGGTGAAAGGCGCGATTGCAAGGGCATTTTACCACATCCCACAGGAAACGCTCTCGACGTTTTGCTCGCTGCTGGTCGGGAAAAACGACCACCCCTGCCGTGCGGTCATCGACGCACTCATCGGTTTCCTGACCTATTACAGCGACCGCAAGGAAAACACAAAACGCGAAATTTACCGCCGCTGCGAGTTGGTGCTTGAAGCCTTCATCAACAATTCCGCTGATGTCAGTTTCAACAAGAGCATCACTGAACTCTTCCCGCTTCCGAACGAACGTCGTTAATTGTTTTTTGACTGACCTCCTCATCAACAACTTTTCAATTTCAAAACCACTCACATAAGGATCGCATGATGACCAACATTTTACCCGCAACCGCCGTCCCGCATCCCAATGCCTACACCGTTGATGTCACGCCGGAACTCGCCCGGTCCTGGCTGGATGCAAGCAAATCCGCCAGTGCCACCAGCGCAACAACCAGTGCCGCCAGTGCAACAACACGTCCGGTTTCCGAATCTCAAGTCCAAAAACTCACAGCTGAAATGCGGGCGGGGCTATGGCGGCTGAACCACAACGGCATCGCTTTTGCCAAAGATGGAACGCTTCTCGATGGTTTGCACCGGCTCCATGCCGTCGTTCGTAGCGGCAAGACCGTTCCGATGACCGTTGTCGTCGATGAGCCGGTCGAAAACATGGATGTGATCGACAACCGTCACTTGAACAAGTAACTCCGCAAGTTCCTCAAATCCGGGCATTCATCGTGCCCGGATACGTTTTAACGAATCACCAATTTCACTTTCTCATGGGAGAACAACATGATGGCACAACTTAATTTTGACGCTTCGCAAGTCGATCCGTCCATCCCGTTTGAAGCCGTCCCGTCCGACAAGTACATTGCCGAGATCACGAAATCCGAACTCAAGGCGACCAAAGCGGGCGACGGCTCCTACCTCGAAATCGAATATACCATCCTTGAGGGTGAGTACAAGGGACGCAAGGTTTGGGATCGCCTTTGCCTCAACCATCAGACGCAAAAAACGGTCGAAATCGCCCGTGCGAACTTGTCGGCGATCTGTCACGCGGTCGGCGTGATGAAGCCGCGCGACTCAAGCGAACTGCACCACATCCCGCTCATGATCAACGTCAAGACACGGAAGGATGACAGCACCGGCAACATTTTCAATGAAATCCGTGGCTACTCGAAGCGGGAAAATCTGATCCCGGCGACACCGCCGCCGACAGAAGCCGCTCAAGCCCAAACGTCGCAATACTCGCAAGCTCCGGCCAACGGCGGCACGGCACCGTGGCGGCGAGGGCAGGCATAAGACGGGAGACTGGAGGAGTCTTCCGTCAATAACGATTCATTGTTTCACCAACCACGGGAGAGGTCGAGGCAACCTCCTCCAGCCTTCGGCCTCCCGTCTCCAGCCTGAAAAACCATGCGTATTGTCATCACTCAAACGACGATTGTGATCGATTTTCCTGAAGAGACCGCACAACCGGCGCGGAAGCCGGTTCATCCCCTGACGTTGCTTGAAAAAGTGTTGAGAGCAGCCGAAGCGGAACGCGAGTCAACCCCCAAAACACCAACATTCCAGGAGAGATTTCATGGGACGTTTCTCACGCAATAAGGGGAAAGCCGGCGAACGGGAACTCGCTCATGAACTGACGTGCGTGCTGGGTGTTTCCGCCCGGCGCGGCGTTCAATTTCAGGGCGGTCCCGATTCGCCGGACGTCGTTGCCGACATCCCCGGTATTCATATCGAGTGCAAACGCACGGAGCGTTTCCGGCTGTACGAGGCACTCGAACAAGCCGTTGCCGACGCCGGGACACATCTCCCGGTCGTTCT
>Ga0099364_10010376_pt1 | contig 12806 bp, 2 predicted proteins | sample TergutTh196P3_FD_73070 | JGI IMG/M metagenome (GOLD analysis project Ga0099364, IMG submission 73070) | Microcerotermes parvus P3 segment gut microbial communities from Pointe-Noire, Republic of the Congo - Th196 P3 | ecosystem: Host-associated > Arthropoda: Insects > Digestive system > Gut ... | reverse complement strand
TTGTTTAAATTGCCCCCCCCCCCCCAAGTTAACATTTTGTTTGTCATAAAAGTCTCCTGATTGTTAGGAAAACGGAAAACTACCTCTCCGTGCAACTTTCATTATAACATGCTGGGAGAGAAATGTCAACCGGAAACCTCTAAAAATCAAATTTTGGGGGTGTGTAAAAACAAAGTGAGCGCAGCGCAGCGAGCGGGGGGCATTAGCCCCCGTTGGGTTGCGAAACGGTGGAGTCATCGGGGGGCTAACGCCCCCCGCTCGCTTGCGCAATGTTCCAAAGACCAACTAATTTTTTACACATCCGCGCAATGACGGCAGATAACAACACCACTCTAATACTGCCGAGGTATCATCTGTTGTACGCCCAGCGGACGCTGCTGCATCGGATACTGCTGCATCGGCACCATCTGCATCATCTGCATCGGCTGCGCCATCGGCATCATCATGCCGTAAGGATTCTGTAACTGTAAATACCGATTCTGAACCTGCATCATCGCTTGACTAAGAACATTCGCCTTCACGCCCAGTTGCACCACATGCAATTTCCGTCCCGGCTCCTCCAACGCACGACGATCAACCTCCTCAATGTAATCCTTTAACTCCGTCAGCAACGGTTCTGGAGCAAACACCTCCAACGTGTTGCTCACATTGTTAACAATAATACGCGGCGTAACTCCACCCGGCAAGTGCGTCGACTGCAACCGCCATTGATAGACTTTCATCACCTCCGTCCAAACTTTACTCGCCTCGGTGTTTTCAATAGGAACCATCACCGGCTTTTGTACCGAAGGCGTACCGGGCAAGTCGGAAACGTCAAACTGTGGAATCAATCTGCCGACTTCGTTTCGATCCGACCTCATTCCTTGAACGTAAATGGTGTTTCCGACCATATCCGGTTGTATGATCAACCTCGGTCGGGCAGGTTGTCCAAAAGCCGTCGGCATTTGTTGTTGCATCAGTTTTTCCCGCAGCACCAGGTTCAATCGGGAAGCGACCACATTCGCACTGGTGTTGCGAACCGAAAAAATAGTGTAGTCGCGCCCTTCAGCGACGATACCGCTGCTGACCCTTTTGAGGAGTGATTCTAATTGATCGAGTGCCCTCGTATCCGCCGAAGTGAGCGTCAAAGAGCCGTCAGGATTGACGACGACATAGACAGGATCGGCGGCAGAGAAAGCGGGGAACGGCGTGGAGACTTCCTCTTCGGCAGGTTCCGGGACTTCCCTCTGGATTTCGTCTTCTAATGAGAAGAGGGAGGCGGTAGAATAGACGGCAGACGGCAGACGGCAGACGGCAGCAGAGTAGGCGGTTACTTCTCCTGACTCCTGACTTCTAACTCCTGTCTCCTCACCTGACTCCTGACTCCTGTCTCCTGACTCCTTTTCCTCCTCCTGTGGCGGACTGATTATCCGCAGAGGATGAGGCTGCGTTTGCTGCCAATGCCGCTCCACCTCACGCAGAATATGCGCTCCGCCGGGAATCGTGCGGATGTTCGACGGCGGTTGCCACCCGCCGGCGCCGGGACGCTGCGTACCCGACGGCGGAGCAGGATACCAAACATTTTCCCCCATATCACGCACCATCTTAGCGATTGCTTCCAGTTGACTCGGCGTACCCAGTACGAAAACCTGATTCGTGTTCAAGTCAAGCCTGATACCCGGTTGCGCATTGAAAGGCTCGTCGTTAAACATCGTCAAGATAGCACCTTGCACCGTTTCAGGTTCAATGTATTCGAGCCGAATTGTAAGCAATTCCCTATCCTCCGCACGAAGGCTGTCCAACACTTCCGCCACCAAGATTTGATTATCAGGACTCGCCAACACGACTAACTGGTTCGCATAGGTTTCACGCACCATCCGTACATCGAGTCCCCGACCGGTAATCACCGTGTTTAATACCATAAACGCAGTGTTGTACTCGATATTTCTGAGCGCATGGAGTTGTATCTCGATGTCCGGTTCGGCTTCGTTCAGAGTATTAGCCACCATTGCGAGTTTTTCATGGTCGGCAGGCTTTGCCCAAATGATAATCTGACTCGGATTAGTAAAACTCGGCAGACTGGGTTGGGCACTAGGAGCAATACGCGGGAGCAACGCCCGGAAATCCTGCATATTGCTACTCCGTTGGACAGTATAGACTTTCACTTCGGCGGTTGCGTCCGGTCGTTCAGAGAGCATTTGACTGATAATCATATCGACCTTTTCGAGGTCGGCTTCTCTTCCATAGACGATCATCTGTCCCGGCGCGACGCCCCAGGTTATTTGAACCCGATTTTGCAACGCTCTTAATACTTCCGCTTGTGCTTGCGGGAGCCACTGCGGCGGAATACCGCTCAAATCGTAGGTCTGCGGTAGCCGCTCCGCATCGCGGGGGCGCGGTACGTCAAAGCCTTGAATGCTTGCCGCTATCCGTGTGTGAATATCCGGCACGGCATAGACCAGCAAGTCTCCTGTCGAAGGTAACTGATAGATCGTCGCCAAGCCTGTAAAGGTTTGCGTTAAAAACCAGACTCCTTCGTTCAACGGGACGTGCTTGAAGTAATACGCCTTCAATACCGGGTCGGGAAACGCTTCGGCGACCGTCTCAATCAGATTAGCAATCGACTCATGTTCGGCGGCGGTTGCCCAGGCGACCAGTTCGTTGGAACTGGCAGGAAACACTAGCAAGCCGGGAAACTGTTGTGCTAACAGCGATTGAGCGGTAGCGACACGCTGTGCTCCGGTACGATAAACCTTCAACGTAATGTTGGGATCGGTTTCGTTCAGTTTCTCAACGGCTTCGGCGATTTTGATATGGTCAGTTGCTTTTGCCCAAACGACGACTTGGTTGATACTCGTCCCGGGCGAAGGTATTGCCGTCGGAGAGATTTGCCGAATCATTTGGTCGGCGACGGTACGGGCATTACCGCGATTGATAGTATAAACTTCCATCGTCGCCGTTGCGCCGGGATGTTCGGTGACCAGTTGTGTAACGATGTTGTCAACCCTTTCAAGGTCAGTGGGGCGTCCGACGACGACAATCTGTCCCGGCACGGCACTCGCCATCGCTTGCACCCGGTATTGCAACGCTTGTTGAATCTGCACCGGGGCTTGACCCTGTGCCGTGAGCGGCAGGGTACTCACGTCGTAATATCTCGTTTCCGATTCCGTTCGTGCGCTGAGCATTTGTTTGACGAAGGAATCGACTTTGACATGGTCTGCGGGTTTCGCCCAAACGATTAACTGTCCCTGTGCGGCACCCATCGCGACTTGCACCCGGTATTGTAACGCAGCGGCGATTTGTCCCGCCGCTTGTGCAATGGCACCCGCTGGCAGGTCGCCGACGTCATAAATTTTCGGCGTAAAATCAACCGTTTCCGGTCGAGGAACATCGAATGCTGCAATGCTCGCCGCAATTTGTGCATGAACTTCCGAAGAAGCATTTACCAAAAGGTCGCCCGTCGTATGGCGCGGCGTCAGTGTCGCCGAACCCGAAAAAATCGACTGCAACAGCGGCAGGGCTTCGTGTAATAGAACATGTTCAAAATGATAAACCTGCATCGTTACACTGGAATCCGACTCATTCAACCGGTCGATAATGTCCTTGATTTTTACATGTTCCGATTCTCGTGTCCAAACTAAAATCTGATTCTGATTGGTACCGTAATCGATTCGGACGTTGGGAACAATCTGCCGAATCAGCGGTTCGAAGGTTCGGGCATTACCGCGATGAACGGTATAGACTTTCATAATCGAAGTTACGTCAGGACGCTCGTCAAGCATCTGCTCGATGATGGCATCGACTCTTGCAAGGTCAGTCTGTCTTCCGACGACGATTAACTGTCCGGGCACCGCTCCCCGCAGTGTTTGCACGCGCCCTTGCATGATTTGTTGAATCTGCACGAAAGCCTGATCGAATGCCAGCGGTGTGAGCAGACTCAAATCGTAGGTCTTCGGCTCGGTGCGTGCGACGAGTACCTGCTTGACAAATTCTTCGACTTTTTCATGATCCGCCGGTCTTGCCCAAACTATCATTTGTCCCGGTATGGGACTCTGTACGATGGTCACACGATATTGCAACGCCATCCGGATTTGCTGCGATGCGGCGACGAATGCATCCGGCGGGAGATCACTCACATCGTAGATTTTTGGAATCATGTCCATTTCGGTCGCTCGCTCAACGTCGAAACTTGCAATACTAGCGGCGATCTGGTCGTGAACATCAGAAGCAGCAAAAACGATAAGTTCTCCCGTCGTAACACGCGGAGTGAGCGTTGCTGAACCGGCGAACATCGATTGTACAATCGTCCAACCGTCGTTAAAGGAAACGTGTTTGAAGTAATAAGTCTTTACGCTCATGTCTGCGTCCGACTCATTCAACCGGTCGATAATATCTTTGACCTTGACGTGTTCCGATTCTCTTGTCCAAACCAGCAGTTGATTCGGATTGGCACCGTAGTCGATTCGCGCGCTGGGAACGATTCGCCGGATCATCAAATCGACCGACGCTCTTGCGGTAGCACGATGGATTGTATAAACCCTCATTGGTGAGAGTACGTCAGGACGTTCTTCCAGCATCTGTTCAAGAAGCGTTTCGACTTTTTCGTGATCCGCTTGTCTTGCCATGATGGTCAAGTGACCCGGCACCGCACTCGGCAACACTTGGATACGGTTGCCGAATGTTGTCGGCAGTTGCGCCGCAACCTGTTGAACTTGCAACGGCGTGAGCAAACCTAAATCGTAAATCTTCGGATAGGTTTCCGTGCCTTCGGGACGCGGAATATCGAAGTTCGCAATGCTTGCGGCGATCTTTTCGTGAATGTCCGGCGTAGCAAATATCAGCAGGTCGTCCGCACGGGGAGTGATCGAAATCGCTTGTCCCGCAAACGCTTGTTGTATAATCGTCGCCGCTTGTCCTAACTCAATATGCTTGAAGAAATAGGGTTTCAGTTCCGGTTCGGGAAAAATTCCGGCAAGGGCTTCCAATGAAGGTTCTATCGCTTCATGAACGGAAGGAGCCCCCCAAACGAAAAGTTCATTCTGATTTAACGGAAAAATCACTGCGCCGGGAAATTGTTGACTCATTATCCATTGAACAATGTTCGCTCTTCCTGTTCCCGTCTTGTAGATGACCATCTTGTGATCGAGTTCAATTCCAGCGGCGGTTTCCAACTTTGCCAGTGTATCCGCAATGTCCGTCTGTTCTTTCGATGTTCCCCAGACGGTAACTTGTTGCGGCGTGGCACCGACGGATAAAAACGCCCCCGGCGCAATCCGTTGAAGCAATGGAGCAATAATGTGATAATTCTGCCGCTTGAGTGTATAAACCTCCAAATACGGATTCAGCCGGTCAACGTCTTCCCGATATGTCTCCACGAATTCGGCAACCTTCCGATGATCCTCTTCCGAAGCAACCACCATGATTGTCCGCGTCGAATTAAAAGGGGAAAGCACAGCATTGGGAACGAGTCGTGTTACCGTCGCATAGAAATTCTGAAAGGCTATCAGCGGCATATTCTCTACCGTATAGGCACGCGACGACATTTTGAGTGCCTCCGGTAAATCCTTGTCGAGTTCCTCAATCGTCTTGGCGATTTCGACATGCTCCAGCGGTGTCGCGACGGCAACGATAAACTTCGCCGCATCGGGACGCACAAAGGGCGGTCGCACCGCATCGTCAGGATTAAACAACACATTCGGATAGAGTGCGCCTAGCCAAGCGGCTGCCTCTTCGACGCTGATAAATTGCAACGGATAACTCTTCGGAATCGTGCGTTCTCCTACCGGCAGCGGTTGAGCGATGTCGTCGACGATTTTTTGTATCTGTTCCAAGCGGTGCTGCGGTGCCCAAACGAGGATTTGATTCGGCGTTCCGCCCGGCATCGGCGTAATGTCCGTATAAATACGTTGAATCGTTTCGATAATGCGCTCCCGGCTGAACGGCGTATTCTCCGGCAGTGCAATCGTTAACATTTCCTTTCTGCCGGTGCCAGCCTTGTCGTTCAAGTCGGCAACGAGTGTAACAAGTTTTTCGTGTTCACTTTCGTATGTGTAGGCTAAAAAATCGCCGGTTGAACGTTGTCGATACCAGCCTTGGGGTGTGATAAATTCTTCGTACAACGGTATCAACAAAGCGGAAGGGGCGATTCTCTGAACGAGTTGCTGCACTGTCCACAGATCGTCCACTTCGTTCAACGAATACCGTTGGACGGTCAGTTTAAGACCGGGTTGATTGGCGGCGGCGACGATTTGCTCAATGGCTTCTTTCAGAATTTCGTGCTGTTCCTCGGTGGCGAAAACCTGCACGCTGCGCGTCTGCGGGTCAACGTTATAATAGCCGACCTTCACCGTTTGCGAAGGGATGTTCATGCCCATCATTCCCATCTGCCGCATATACCACGGATCGGCGTAATACCGGGCATTCATGCGTTCCCTATAATATGAATAACTTACCCGCATAACTAAATCATCCGGCGACAGAGACTCGGCTTCTTTCAGTTGATTGCGAAGCAGTGCTTCAATCATCACCGGATCGGTCTCGCCGAACTGATAGATCATCATTCTGAGCCGTTGCGACTCATCCTTTTCGCGAAGTTGCGAGAACAACTCTTCAATGCGTGCGTGGTCTCTGGCGATGGCACGGACGACGATTTTTTCGGCACCTACGTGAACATCGGCATCGGGAATGAGACGCTGAAACAACGGCAACACCATCGCCACATCAATGTTGACGGCGGAATACGCCACGAACTTTTCGGCAAGTTCCGATTCAGGATCGACTTCTTTGTTTGCCTCTTCTACGATTTGAGCAATCTGGACGTGCTCGTCGGGAGAAGCCCAAACGAGAATACGTCTCGCTTCGGCGGTAACTTTCAAACCTTGAAAAACTTCCAGAATGACCTTCCGTAAGGTTTCTGGAGTAACTCCCGCCGCCGGATAGACCATCATCGCCCGGTCGTCAATGCTTCCCTGTATCTGCAACGTGTCGGCAACCTTTTTCATCTCGTCGGGAGCCGCCCAAACCATCAAGCGGTTGAGCGATGCATCAGGAAAGACCATCGCGTCGGGATGTGAAGTCCGTAAAATTTCCTGAGCAACAGTTATATCCGCCACCGACATCGGGAAACTTTTCAGTTCCCTGTCAGGCACGGTCGCTTGACTCTCTTGGAATTGTTTGAGTACGGCGGCAATCAATTCATGCTCCGAGGGACGTGCCCAAATAGCGATTCGGTTTTCTGGACGATTCTGCACAGCGGTACCTTGCTGCTGCTGTTGTTGCTGTTGCTGCTGTAACAAGAGTGCCCGAAAACCTTGTCCCTGCGGTGTTCCGGGAGGTAGTCCCTGTATTCCTGGTATTCCCGGCATTCCGTCGGGCAGGATTTGCGCTCCTCGAAGTTCGGCGGCGGCGATGCGCATAAAGGCTTCCAAACGGGACCGGTCTTCTCGCGTGGCTTCGTAAATCGCCAGCACCGGCTCTTCCGGCGGTGTGAAGGATTCGAGAATCAATTCGACATTCGCTTCGATTATTTTATGTTCGGCTGGTCGGGCGATGACCATAATTTGCTTTCCGTCCGGGTCGGCGGTGATTTGGGCTGGAAACGGAACGAGGCGGCGCAAACTTTGGAGAATCTGCGCCGTCGGTTCCGACTTTAAGGCGTAAAACTTGATAACGGCATCATTTTCCGTCGGTTCGGCAGGGTCAATAACGGCAAGCAACTCCGTAACTTTGGGAAACAAATCAGGAAACGCTTCGACAATTAAAAAGTTTCCTGCCGTATCAAACGTAATTCTCGTTGTAGGCGGCGGATAGAGACGCTGAATCGCAGATTGAGCCTGCCAATAAGGAAGCCGGTGAAGTTCAAAACGTCTGAACTCACGTTCAGGTTGTTGGGCAAAGGACTCCGCAATCGTATCGACACTCCTTCTGATAATTTCCTGATCGCCCGGTTTCGCAATGACCATTAGCCGGGCATTTTCCGTGTCGGAAATAATCTGTGCCGAGGGAGCAAGTTGACGTAAACCTTGAATCATTTGAAAAGTCGGCAACGTTCTTAATCGGTAATACATCACGACGGCATCGTTTTCCGTCGGTTCAAGAGGATCGATTAACTCGATAAAATCGGCGACTCGGGGCAAAAGCAGCGGATCCCCTTCGACAAGGAGAACGCCGGGCATACCGGCATCAAACGTCGGAACAATCTCTGGAAACTTACGCTGAATTATCGGTGCGATTGCCGAAGGTTGAAACCGCCGAAGTTGAAATCGCTGCGTCTCCTTTTCCGGCTCCTGAAAAGAGGCGACGATTAACTCCGAACTGCGCTCGATAAGTTTCTGCTCCACCGGTCGGGCGACGACCATGATTTGTTTGTTCCGTGCGTCGGGTACGATTTGTGCCGTCGGAACAATACGCCGTAAACCATCGACAATCGCCGGCAGCGATGCCGGCTCCACGTCAAACTTGTAAAACATCGCCACCGGATCGCTCTCCGAAGCCTCTTCGGGATCGAGAAGATTGACCAACTCTCTCACTTTGGGCAGTAATTGCGGATGCCCTTCGACAATCAACACTCGACCGGTTGCGTCGGAAGTAATTTCGACCGTCGGAAACATCCGCCGCAGAACCGACCGAAGAGTAAATAGGTCAACTCGGCGAATTTCAAATCGGTCGAACCGCTTTTCCGAACCGTCGCCGACGAGTTCCCGAATGGCGGTTTCGAGGATTTTATGCTCCTCTTCGGTACCCCAAACAATCAGGTTCTGCGACTGTACATCAAAGGAAATCCTTGCGCCGGGAGCAAGTTTTTCCAAATCCGCAATGAAAAGAATCGGCGTGTAAATACTCCAATTCGTTCTAATCGAATAGAAGCCGGTGGTGATAGGATACGCCTTAAAAAACCGCTTTTCCTCTTCGGGATCAGGCGTGTCGAGTTGCTTCAAAAGTAACTCCAACGGTTCCTTTTGTTCAGGACGCACTCTGATAACAACCTGTCTGCGTTGAGCGTCCGACGTTACCCGGGCAGTAGGATAAATGTCCTCGATTACCGACAAGAGCATATCCAGTGCAATGTTTTTCGGCGAGAAAAGCACGACGGCATCGGCAACGGCGGCATCGCCCGGCTGCCCCTCCTGCCCTCTGCCCGTGACCTCACGATAAACATTTTGAATCAACTCGTGCTGTTCTGCTGTTGCCCAGATCAACACTTGATTACGCTGCGCATCCTCAATAAGAGTATGTCCCCGCAACTTATTTTGGGAGGCAAGTTGCTGTACCATTGCCGTGAACGGCTGCATCGTCGTTGCGGAGAGACGGTACGGTTTCATCACGTTCTCTTCTACCGGGTCGGTTGCCGATTCAAATTCTTCAATCAGTCCTTCTAATGCGGTGTGTTCCCGGAGCGTGGCAACCGCCATAATGAGTCCCCGCTCGCCATCGAGGGACAAGGTTGCGCCGGGAACGAGTGCTTGTAATAGCCGCAAAGTCGTTTCGTCTATCTTCTTCACCGGGTCGGCAAAACGGTGGAATCGAAGGGCTTGGTGATTCTCACCGGAAGGTTTGAAAGATTCCAAAAACTGCATAATTGCGGCGTGATCTTCGTCCGATGCCCGAATGATCAGCCGGTCGCCGACGGGAGTGTCCGCAATGAACGCATCGGGAAACGCCTGCCGGAGAATCGCAATCAGTTCCAATCCGTACAACTGGACTTGGTTCATCTGGTTAATATCGACTCCGGGCGGAATGAGTGGCGGAGGCGTAGCAAAACCGCTACCGGGCGCCCTTGGTGCCGCACCGGGTACAGTACCGGGTATTGCACTGGGGACGGTACCGGGAACACCGCCGCCCCTTTGAAAACCGCCCGGAAAACCTTCACCGCGCTGACGACCGCCGAACTGTCCGCCGCCGAACTGTCCCCCCATCTGTCCCTGGGCTCCCATCGCGCCCTGCGCCCCTTGCAAAGGCTGCCGCATATTCTGCTGCGTATTCTGACGGCGGAGACGTTCACGCTGCATTTCCTCCGAGATGCCCTGCGGTTCGAAGTAAGGCGTAATCGAATAGGGAACAATCTTGAGGTCGTCCCTTCGTTCTCCGCCGGTCGTTGTCATTCTGCCGGAAAGACTGGAATCCGCCTCGAGCATTTTGAGGATACCGGCGAGTTGGGCGTGTTCCGGCGGTCGGGCAAAAACGTGAACCTCATTGGAACCATCGAGACGAATCGTCCTTATTGTCGGGACGTACTCTCTGAAATAGGCGATCATTCTGTCGGGTTCGTTGTTTTCGATGATGTAACTTTTCCACTCTTGCGGCAGTTGCGGTTCCGGCTGGGGCGGAGGAGGAGGTTGCGGAGGTGCTGGCGGTTCTGGAATACCTTCGATAATGTTCTGAATCGCATTATGGATTTCCGCCCGGTCAATCACCAACACAGAGTTGCCCGCCGGATACATTCGGATAAAAGGATTATTGACTTTGAGCGGCTCAATCGACGCAAGCACTCTTTCCGATGGACGTCGTCCCCAATTATGCCGTACCTGAATGAACTCCGAAGAGGCACGCGACCGCAAGTTTTCGATGCTCACTTCGGGAAACACCCAATTCGGCAGAGGCTTCCGCAAGTCAAGTACCTGCAAAATGCGGTCTCGCCGAACAATGGTATAGCCTTCGGTGATCAAAATGCCGTTGATGAGGTCAAGCACTTCGAGGATGGTACGCGGTGTCGGATCGTTATAGGTAAAGGCTCCCGGCGGCGGAGCGGTCATGTTGAGATGGAAACCGCCTTCGGCGGCGATGAAGTGCAAGACATCCGCCCAGCGTTGGTTGTGATAGACCAGTATGTATTTTTTCCCGTCGAGTCCTGTTGTCAATCGGGCTTTTTGGGTTCCTGTAAGTAGAGCGGATAGTGCGTCTTCTGCTTTTTTGTAGATTTCCAAAAACCGTTCCGGCGGTGCTTTTTCGATGGCGGCGTTGGATATTTCTAACGCCTGTGTATTGACGATTTGAAAGGCTCGGTTTCGTTGTTCTGCTGTGAGTTGGAGTTGGTCGGCGACGATGGGGTCGACGATTCTTGCCAGTGAGTTCGTCGGTGGAGGTGGAGGCGGTTGGTAGGGTGCTTCTGTCTCCTCTTCTTCCCCTTCTTCTCCTTCGGCGGCTTGTTCTCCGCCTTCCATGACGGGGACAGGTTGTTCAGAATCGGGACGTGGAGGACGTTGTCCGCCGACGCCTTGTCCTGCGCCGCCGGGTTGCCTTCCCATCCCGCCCGGCTGTCTGCCTTCGCCGCGCATTCCCCGACCTTCGGGAGGCTGGGCGAAGGCTTCCTGTGCGCCGAGAGAAATGATGAGTGCGAAAATTACAAAGAAAGTTAATCGGTACATAGTTCGTCGGTAAGGTAAGAACCGGATATACACCGTAATCGGTATCGGCAACGTAGTGATTAAACCTTGCCTATACTTTCTATTTTACCGTAAATTGTGTAAATTACCAACAGAAGAAAACGATTGTAGGAAGTGTTACGTTTTTATGGGATTGTACCAGTGCCGCTTGCAAAAGGGCATGTTAATTTGTTAATTTGCAACCCTTGTGGGGTGTGTAAAAATAAAGTGGGTGTAGTGCAAACGAGCGGGGGGCGTTAGCCCCCCGTTGGGTTGCGAAACGTGTGGGAGTCCCACAGGGGGCTAATGCCCCCCGCTCGCTTTCTCACTTGCCCGCTCGCTTGCGCAATGTTGAATATACCCACAAATTTTTGACACACCCATCCTTGTGTTTCCCCTCTTGCAAATCGGGGAAAAGTGTGTAAAATGCCAGAAGATGCCGAAGTGGCGGAACTGGCAGACGCGCTAGGTTCAGGTCCTAGTCCTGTTCAAACGGGGTGGAGGTTCGAGTCCTCTCTTCGGCAATCCAGTCGTTGAACTGTCTGGCAACGACTCGACAGAGCCTACAAACGTAGGCTTTTTTTCATGCTCTTGTAACTCCGTGCCAGCCGATTCGGACGCTTGCCGAAATATCGGGCTGTTTTTGTGCGCGATTCATTGTAAAATGTTCCTTGCTCTACAAAGAGTTTCACATGACAAAACGCACCCAAAACACACTCTACACTAACGACAATCTGTACGTCCTATCAGGACTCAACAGCGGGTTGGTCGATCTGATTTATCTTGATCCGCCGTTCAATAAGAATCAGATGTTCTCCGCTCCCATCGGCAGCAAAGCCGCCGGAGCGAGTTTCAAAGATATGTGGATATGGAAAGACGTGGACGAATACTATCTCGACTCACTTGCCGACAAGTTTCCCGCTTTGGCAGACTATATTCTCAGCGTTGGCGAGGTTCACAGCAAACCGATGATGGCGTATCTGACTTATATGGTGCAACGGATTATCGAAATGCACCGTGTTCTCAAAGAGACCGGCTCGCTTTATCTGCACTGCGATCCTACGGCGAGTCATTATTTGAAACTTCTCCTCGACTTCGTATTTGGGCAAAATAATTTTCGTAATGAGATTATATGGTGCTATACCGGGCCGAGCGGAGCAAGAAAAAATTTTCCTGCAAAGCATGACACCATCCTTAGATATTCCAAGTCGGATATTTATTTATTCAATCAAGATTCTATCCGAATCCCTTATAAATCGTTGCATACAGATAAAGGCAAGGATGCAAAGATTTGGAAAACAGAAGGCAAGTTGCAAGACGAAACAATTAGGCAACAATACGAGAGTGTATCATGGAATTAGCGACTTCCTCTTTACAATTTCCGCAAAACTGCTTACACTTTGTTTACTAGTCCAGCAAGAATGCTCTCCTTATGCCCAGTCCCGGTGAATATCATCCCGATTCCAG
>Ga0099364_10010375_pt1 | contig 12807 bp, 8 predicted proteins | sample TergutTh196P3_FD_73070 | JGI IMG/M metagenome (GOLD analysis project Ga0099364, IMG submission 73070) | Microcerotermes parvus P3 segment gut microbial communities from Pointe-Noire, Republic of the Congo - Th196 P3 | ecosystem: Host-associated > Arthropoda: Insects > Digestive system > Gut ... | reverse complement strand
TCAATATCAGCGATAAAGCGGTCTCGGTTGAGGATTCCGCGTAATCAAGAGGGGAACCTTCGCCCAACTACTTGAAGTAGTCAGGCTCGGTTGAGGATTCCGCGGACTTTTTTAAAGTTGCCATAGGACTAATTTTTTTTCAACTTTTTTTGATTTACCAGTTGTAAAAACAATCAAACACAGGTAATATAAAGACAAGATTTTTACTTTACGGGGGAATTATATGCGATTAATTACAAGGTCTGATTTTGACGGGTTGGCTTGCGGCGCCCTTTTGGATTCATTGGGGCTTATTGATGAATGGCTTTTCGTTCATCCGAAAGATATTCAGGATGGGTTAATTGAAGCGACAAAAAATGATGTTTGCGCCAATGTTCCCTATATTAGAGGCTGCGGGCTTTGGTTTGACCATCATTCCAGCGAGGAGGAGCGGCTTGGAAGGGATTTTAAATTCGAAGGCGCCTCCAAAAAAGCTCCGAGCTGCGCCAGGGTAATTTACGATTACTACGGCGGCGAGGAAAAATTCAAACAATTTGGAGAGATGATTAAATATATTGATAAAGTAGATTCAGCCAATCTTACTATTGACGAAATAATGAACCCATCCGGTTGGGTGCTGCTTGGTTTTATTGCCGATCCCCGTACAGGGCTTGGCAGAATACACAATTTTACCATCAGTAATTTTGATCTAATGAAGAAACTAGCAAAAGAGGCATTTGCAAAACCTATTGATGAAATTCTGGCTTTAAAAGATGTAAAAGAAAGAGTTGATATTTACTTTGAGCAGCAGGAAAAATATATCGAAATGGTAAAGAAACACGCCAAAATCGAAGGCAACGCCATTTATGTTGACCTGCGGGGCATGAATCCTATTTTTGCCGGCAACCGTTTTCTGTTATATACGATATTCCCAGAACAAAATATCTCTGTTTGGGTTGTAGACGGCAAAAAAAATGTAAACACGGTAATTACAGTAGGCTACAGTGTGATAAATAAAACTGCTACGGTAGATGTCGGCAGCCTGATGCTAAAATACGGCGGCGGCGGACATAAACAGGTAGGCACTTGCCAGGTAGCCTTTGACTCCACCGAAAGAATTATCCGTGAGATTCTTGACGTAATTAAGTAACGAAACGTGTTTTTATTTCAATAATTTTTCTTGACGGTAGCTCCACCAAGCGGTATGTGAAAAAATCACATGGTCTAGAAAATGCAGGCCGAGTATGTCCGCCGCCTTTTGAAGGCGTTCTGTAATTTCATTGTCTTCGGCAGAAGGAAGCAGCTTGCCGGAAGGGTGATTATGGGCAACAGTAAAAGCGGCGGCGCGATCCTGAATAAGGTCGGCAAATACTTCCCGCGGGTGAACAATTGTCCTGTTTACAAGCCCTACTGTTACAAGCCTGACGGCAAGCACTTCATGGGCGCCGTTAAGGGAAAGGCTGATAAAACATTCCTGTTTTCGGTCGGCGTTATGCCTTACCAATAAAAAAACATCCGACGGGTGTTTAATTGTTGTGCCAATTGCCCCCCAGCGGCGTCTTCCAAATTCCAACATGGCAGCAATAGCGCAGGCTTTTGAATGTCCCATACCGAAAATTTTTGATAATTCATCAACAGGGGGGATATTCTTTTCCCGGTCAAGCATATTTAACAGCTCTCCTGCCAGTTCGCTGACATTTTTTCCCTTAATACCTGTGTTTAAGAGAATAGCAAGCAGTTCGGCATCGGATAATGAATTCGGCCCCCTTTCCATCAGTTTTTCACGCGGCCTTTGGGCCAAAGGCAGGTAAAGCGGGTTTTTTTGCTCATTGTTTTTTTCCTGCTGATAAACAGCTTGTTCCCATGCAAAACAATCTTTTACTGAAATTTCACTCATATATATAATATGGCGAAAAAGTTCACTTTGCATTAGAAAATTTAGAAAAAAAATCATTATTCGCGCACATTATGTATACAATCCCTGTTTTCCAGAATATTAATCAGATTATCTACCGATAATTCCGCCATTCCCGCAGTAGCTTCGTATGTATGGGCGCCTGTATGCGGCGTTAAAACTACATTTTCCAGATCAAAAAGAGGCGAGTTTTGCGGCGGCTCCTCTGAGTACACATCCAGCCCCAGACCGCTCAAATGGCCGGATTTAAGGAGTTCGCAGGCGGCATCCTCGTCAATAAGCCCTCCGCGGGCAGTATTGATGATAACGGCGCCCTTCTTCATTTTCTTCATAGCCTCTGCCGATATGATATTTTTGGTTTGAGTATTAAACGGCAGATGAAGGCTTAAAAAATCGGATTCGCAAAGCAAGGTGTTAAAATCAACAGGCCGGATTCCGTTTGCTTTTGCATATTCGGGATTTATTGAAGGGCTGCATGCCAGCACCTTCATTGAAAAACCGGAGGCAATTTTTGCTGTCTTTTTGCCTACAGCGCCGAGCCCTAAAATCCCAAGCGTCTTTCCATGTAACTCAACTCCGATGGACCTCACCCATAACCCTTCCCTGGTCTGCCTGTCAAGAACAGGCATCCGGCGCGCAAGGCAGAGCATAAAAGCAAATGTCAGTTCCGCAGCCGCCTGGGAATTTACCCCTGGAGTATTGCATACAACGATGCCTTTTGCCTTTGCTGCGGCAATATCAACATTGTCAAAACCTGTCCCATAACGGGAAATAACTTTTAACTGTTTTGTACTTTCAATAACTTTTTTACTGAAATGATCCAGACCTGCAATACAGCCATCACAGCCATCAAGCAGTGTGATAAGTTCATCTTCGGACAAAGGTTTTCCGTAGGGATTATATTCCAATTCTGCGGCAAAATTGCGAAGCCGTTCCATGGCTGGGTTTTGGGTTTCTTTTTTTAGCGTAGTAGGCGTGACTAGTATTTTCATTGTGGGTTATCCACCAGTGCAGAAATATCTTTGGCGCTTCTGAAACGCAGCACATTCACAATAAAAATATTTAATTTATTGATAATATTCGGCGGCAGAAGGTTGCCGTCTACTTCCACCGAAAGTATTGGATAATTTCTTTCCCTTGCCCAGGGAGTATAAATTCCTTCGATAACCCGCCCAATCAGGCAGGCAAAAGGGCTGATGTTTACAATTCCAGAATAGCCGGCATCCATTGCCGCAGCCGCCGAGCCGGAAGATACGGCTATCTCTGAATTAAGTTCAAGGTTCACAAAATGTTCCTGACAAATCTTCATTATTTCCTGCATGTCGTGGGGCGTTTCTGGAATAAGACAAGTGGGTTGAAGGATTGAAAGGACTTTCTTTTCGACTGAATGTTTCCACCATTTTTCTATTTTAAGTTTTTGCAGGTTTTTCCATGGTCTGGAAATAATTCTTGTTAATGGTTTTTGCATTTTAATAATTTTATTCAAGTTATATTCCCGGACAAAATCCAGATAATGAATCCACTCGGAAATGCCTGCAACTTTTACTGCAATTCCCCTTTCGCTCATCAGGTCGATAAGTTCTCCAACTGCAAAATCATCTCGGCGTACATAAATCTCTCCGACTATAAGCACACGGGGGCAGTCTGAAATTTTTCGCTTTAAGGGTATCTTTTTAATTTCGTTTGCAGCCAACTTTAATGTTTTCCATAAATTTTTTGGATTATGTTCTACTGTATCCATAACCTTTCGCCAGGAATGTTCAAATTCGGCAAGGGCTTTTACAGGATCGGCTGCGCAGGTTTTAAGCGAACATTGAATGTCCTTGAGGTAGTCTGATAAAACCAGGCCCTTCCACATTTCTTTTGCAAAACCCGGTCCCAGTTCTGTATAGGAATTGTCGGCGGAAAGGGTAAAGACGACGACATTCTCCAGCCGCATGTCACGGAACAGATTTTCATAATACACATAATACTGGCCGGTACGGCAGGGGCCTGTGGTTATCGGCACAAAAAGCAGGTACAGTTCATCTTTGCGGTATCTGCCGCTGAAAAAAAACTGCAAGGCGCTGCCTAAAACAAGATGGCTTGGAACACATTCTTTTCCGGAAGCATGGGCGCGGGCGATTTGAATTGTTTTTTCGGTTGCCACCGGCAGAGCCTCTGCATTAATGCCTTGACTGCGAACAGCGGCTCCCATATACTCGGTGGAAATTGCGCCCATATTGGAAAGCAGCACCTTAACCCGTTTATTTCCCTTGATATCAACCTTCTCGCCTGTTTTTACATTATCGACACGCAGATCAAAGCTGCCGTCGGCAGTTCTGCCGTTGGAAGATTTATCGCAGACAAAGCGCCAGCCGTTATCATAACGATCTTTTTCCAACTCGTCTTTTTTTGCCCGGTATCCGTCAATGATGTCAAGAAAAGCCTCTATGCGTGTGTCTATTCCGGCATCGGCTGAATGTGAATCCAGTTCCAGTACAAGGAAAGGTTTTTGCCCCATCATCCATTTTATATAATGTAAAATAAAAGAATCCGGCGCACAGGAAAAATTGCTAATAAAACTAATATAAATATTATCTTCATTTTTAAGCAACTGTGCAGCTTTTAAATCCTGCTGGCCGTAATACCAGTACATATTTGGGAATATCTTTTCATCGTGGAAGGGCAGTATGTCAAAGGGAATGACAGAATAGCCTCGTGTTGTAAATTTGCGCGGTATTCCCATATTGGCTTCGGGAATGAATGCATTGTAGGGCCTTCCAAACAAGGCTATGACAGGACGGCCTGCCTTCCTAGCATCATCCAAAGCCTGCCTTCCCATTTTTTGCACTGCATCGAAATAAGCATTTTGTTTTGAAAGGGCGGTTTTGAATGCTGCTTCTGTTTCGGCCCTGCCAATGCCAAGCCTTTCTGTCATTTGGCAGAATAGTTCAAGTGCCTTTTCTTCCCCGAACTTAAAACTTACAACTAACGGTAGCCATGTCTTTTTGTCAATATCGGGAAATGCTTTTTCGATGTAATAGGGAAGCCCCTGTGTTATGGGGCAGAAGTTGGCATGAACGTCGTCTTCATAACTAGGCATATCCCTAAAATGCGGCAGCAGCACATAGTCCGCTCCCTTGTCCAGACAGTCCTGCACTGCGCCGTGGGCAATCTCTGCCGGAAAACAATATGTAGCTTCCGCCCTTGCAACCCCTTCCCATGCCACTTCTGTCGAAAGGAAAGTCCTTATGCCTAGTTCATGAAAAAACCATGAGTACAGGGGATAAAGGGTGTGAACGGAAATCGCCCTAGGAATCCCTACTGTTAAATTTTTCTTTTTAATCTCACACGAAGGCACAAAGGCACGAAGATTATTAGAATCAATACTTTTATCTTTCCTCTGTGCCTCTGCGCCTCTGCGAGATGCATTGTTAAATAAAGGTGCTGCAAATTCTTCGAATAACATTTTTTGGCGTTTTTCAACATAGTCAAAAATTTCTACATCTTTTATACGTTTTCGGACATTGGCGTACTTGTTACAGCGTCCTCCAAACATATATTTGTTATTGTTGACATTTAAAACCTGAATTGGACAGAGGTTTTCGCAGGACTGGCACTTAAAATTACGTTCATATATGATTTCGGTATTTATAAGATCATCTAAAACAATTTTCTGTTCCGGCAAAAGCCCTTCGGCGTATTTGCGTTTTGCAAGCAAAGCTACGCCGAAACAGCCTGTCAATTCAGGCGAGGGGGGGACAAGAATCTCTTTGTTAAGCAGCATGGCGAATGCAAGCGGGACGGCAGGGTTTTTGGCAACACCGCCTTGCAGGAAAATTTTACTTCCTATGGTGCGGTTGCCGACCACGCGGTTAAGGTAATTCGATACTATGGAACATACAATCCCTGCGGTAATATTTTCCCTGCTTGCCCCCTGCTGAACGGCCTTGCGTATATCGCTGTTGATAAAAGCCGAACAGTGTTCGCCGAATTTTAACGGCGCATCTGCGTTAAGCGCAATGGGGCCTATGTCTTCTGCACTGTGAATGGAAAGATCGCCTGCGGCAGACTCTTCAAGGAAAGAGCCTGTTCCGGCAGAACAGGCCTCGTTCATCGCATAGTCAATCGGAACGCCGTTTTTCAGCAAAACGTATTTTGCATCCTGGCCGCCTATTTCAAAAATTGTTTCAACATCCTTGTCAAAAAAGGCTGTGCCGGCGGAATGGGCTATAATTTCATTATACACGCCCGAGCTTTCAAGAAACATTCCGAGTATTTCACGGCTGGAACCTGTCGCCGCCGCCAACCGGATATCAATTGGCATCGTATCCTTAGGATACGCAGCCGCTCCGTCTGCATCAATTTTTTCACAAATACGTGCAAGACATTCTTTAAGGGCTTTTACCGGATCGCCGTGAGTGCGCCCGTAGTGGCTTGCAACAATCTCATTGTTATCCATGTCCACAAGACAGGCCTTGGTTGTTGTAGAACCTCCGTCTACGCCCAGAATGTAACGCCGCCCGCTTTGAACCTTTCCTTCCTTTTTTTCAAAATACTTTACTTTATGACTGTAGTCCTTCAATGCATCCAGTGTACCGAAACGCACTTCGTTTGCTTTTAACAGTTTATCAACAGGCGGCAGCCTGCTTGTGCTGTTAATAAATTGAGGCTGCACGGCAAGGGCTGCTGCGCCTAACGCTTCAAAAACAGGGGCCGTATCGGGAATGATAAATTCAATTTGAGGGGCTTTTTCGCGGATAAAACGGACAATGTGGCGGTTTTGAGTGATGCCTCCAATCAGCGCGACTCTGCCCTCTGTTACCTTTGCCCTTTTAAGAAAATCAACTACCTTGACTGCCATAACATCGGAAAGAGACAGAACAATATCATCTTTTGTCGCCTCACGTTTGTTAAGCCGATGCGTGCAATCGCTTTTCATAAATACAGAACAGCGCGTTGAAAGAGGGTAAACCTTCGCCGTATCAGAAACATTTGCGATGTCATCAATGGTCATGTCCATGCGGGCAAGCTGCTGCCTAAGAAATTCCCCAGTGCCGCTGGCGCATTTATTGCCGGAAAAACTGTTGATTATCTTTCCATTTTCATCAAGGGAATAGACTATAAGGTCTTCCCCGCCCATGCTTACAACAGCATCGGCTTTGATACCGAGGCATTGCAGGGCAGATTCCACACAGAGCGGTTCCACAGTGCCGCTAAGATCAAACATAAAACGGCCTTCGTTACCTGTAACAAGGGCGGGAATTCCCTGCGGAATATTCCCTTCTGCTAATAGCTTACGTACTGCGGCTCCAAAATCACCTTCGTGGGGGCAAGACGCGCTCCAAAGTATTTTTTTACAGTCATATTCAAAAAGAGCCATTTTCAGGCTGGTCGAACCAATATTAATGCCAAGCGATTGCATATTGGGTAGTTTATCATGGAGGAGGGTAGAGATTCAAGTGCAGGGGATAAAAACAAACAAATAACCTGACTGGACAATTATCAGTTGAATCAGCTATACTGTTTTTATACACCATTAAAATAGGAATAAAATTATTTTTAAAGAGATAAGCATAGACGATAAAAAATGGATGCAAAAGCGTTTTTCAGAAAACGATTACAATTGCAGCGACATGTGTTTTGGCAATTTATTTATATGGAAAAACATATACCGACACGAAGTTGCAGATTACAAAGGTTTTCTTATCGTAAAAGGCCTGTTTGAAAAGCAAATTGCTTATTTTTTTCCTGCTGGCAGCGGCAATCTAAGGAGTGTCAAACAGGTTATTTGCGACTTAGCTGCACATTGCATCAATAAAGGACATTCATTAAAATTTATTAATATCACAGGCAAAAATAAAACTGTTTTAGAAGAATTGTTTCCGGGCGCTTTTGATTATTGTGAAAATAGAGGCACAAGCGATTATATTTATTTACGCGAAAAACTTGTAACGCTTTCCGGAAAGAAATATCATGCCAAGCGTAATCATATAAAGCGTTTTTTGGATAACCCAGACTGGTCTTATGAAAATATCAACGAAAATAATATTGATGAATGTTACGAAATGAGCATGAACTGGTTAAAAAAATACAGAAAAATTGAAAACAATGAATATTATCAAAATGAAATTAATGTAATACAGACAGCCTTTGAATATTTTCACGAGCTTGAGTTTAATGGCGCTCTGATACGTCTTAATAATTCTATTATAGCGCTTACAATGGGCGAGCGGCTTAGCTCTGATACATACATTATTCATATCGAAAAAGCTCTGCCCCACATACAGGGCGCGTATGCCATTATCAATCAGCAATTTGCCGAACGCCTTCCATCGGATATAAAATATATTAACCGTGAAGAAGATCTGGGCGATGAAGGGTTAAGGAATTCCAAATTATCTTATCACCCTGAAATATTGCTTGCAAAGTTTGATGCTGCATTAATGAGAGAATTATGATAATTAATCCAGGATATAATTTGGTTTGTGCCCTTAAAAATCTTTGGAAAGAAGGTTTTAAAGAAGAAGACGGGTACATTGATTTTTTCTTTAGCAAACGATTTAAACCTGGAAATACTTTTGCATACATAGAAAACGGTCTGCCTGTAAGTATGGCATCGGTTCTCGATGCAAGCATTTACTATAATGGCGCTTTTTTACCAACTGGGTATATTTATGGAGTTACAACATTATCACAATTCCGCGGAAAAGGTTTTAGTTCTGCAATTATTGAGCATATAAAAAAAATATATCCAACGGCATTTCTTGTCCCGGCAGCTAAAGACCTCTTTGGTTTTTATGAAAAACGCGGGTTTAGACCTGTTTTTTCGTTAACTGAATATAAATTGCATGCCGCGGATTTAGATATTCCAAGTATAAATTTAAAAAGAGATGAGGTTTTTCCGGATGAGTACAAAAACATTCGCGACTCTCACTTTTTAAAAAACGGATATATTTGCTGGGACACAGAGGCAATTGCCTATGCGCTTGAGGAAAACAGTTTTTTGGGCGGCTACGCTCTTAAAGTAAATATGAACGATAAGAAAAAAACAAATGGAATAATATTATACAGAAAACAGGGCGATCAACTTTTTGTAAGTGAAACGACACTTCCTTTGCCCATTCTGCATGATACCGTAAGTATTTTAATGAAGCAGCATAAAATTTGCACTTGCTGCGTTCGCCTTGAGTCTGACAAAACAGGACAGGCTTTTGGTTTATTGCACTCTGATATTGCTGTAAAAAACGGCTATTGCAACCTGGTTTTGGATTAATATAGTATAATTAAATAGGAGAAATGTATGGGAATAGTAAGAACAGAAATAACCTTGAAGAACACAAAGGATATGTTTAAAGTCGAATTCGGGCTTCTTCCCGAGCAGGAAGTCCGGCAAATGACCGATACCGTGCTTGTTGACACTGGAGCATGGACACTCGTCATCAACGAAGCCACCCGCAAAAAACTCGGTCTTGATTATACAGGTAAAAGCCCCGGCACACTCGCCAATGGGGAAAAAGCCGAGTACGATATAGCAGGGCCTGTTGAGGTAATATGGAAAGACCGCCGCGTCATCTGCGAAGCCCTTGTCTTGCCCAACGCTGACGACATTCTGCTCGGTGCAATCCCCCTCGAAGCAATGGATTTAATAATCAGCCCTAAAAATCAGGAAGTAGTCGGCGCCCACGGCGACCAGATAATGCACAAGATTTATTAAATTTGGTGTCATACGCTACATATAGCGGTGGTCATGTACCCATCGACACTGGTCTTTGCACCTTTGCGTTTTGGCGATAACCTTCGCACCTCTGCCTCATTTCTTTCTTGCCAGTATCATCAGTAGAGCAATATCGCCCTGCCTTATTCCGGGTATGCGCGCCGCCTGGCCTACAGTTACAGGCTTTACTTTAATAAATTTTTCTTTTGCCTCTGCGCTAAGACCGGTAATGGCGGCATAATCCAAAGCCGGATCGAGTTTTATTGCATCCATTTTAGCGGCTTTTGCAGCAATGCGTTTTTCTTTTTCAATATAACCCGCATAGCGTATATCCAGCCTTGCCCGTTCAAGCCATTCTTCAGGGTATTCTGCAAGTTCAGGGGCAAAGGGTAAAATATCGCTTATTTTAATCCGGCTGTCGCAAAGACAGCGTTCAAGGCTTTCCCCTTCATGCGAAAGAAGGGCATCATTGCAGGCATTGTTAGCCGCAATAGTGGAGAGTTTACGCATTGCAAGTAGCTCATTTATTTCTTCAAGAGACTGGGTTTTTTTAAGAAAACGTTCCCATTGGCGTTCATCGACAAGGCCGACGTTACGGCCAATGGGGGCAAGGCGGGTATCTGCGGTATCGTGGCGCAGCATTAGGCGGTGCTCTGCGCGGCTGGTAAACATACGGTACGGTTCTTTAGTTCCAAGTGTTGTCAGATCATCCACCAGCACGCCGATATAAGCCTCTGCCCTGCCAAGCACAAGAGGCGCTTTTCCCAGCATTTTCATTGCCGCATTGATGCCGGCAATGAGTCCCTGGGCGGCAGCCTCTTCATAGCCGGAACTTCCGTTTGTCTGCCCTGCGACAAAAAAACCAGAAAGAAGTTTTGATTCCAGGCTTGGGAATAGATCTAGCGGATCAAGGTAGGCGTACTCAACCGCATAACCCGGTCGTACAATGACAGCCTCTTCCAGCCCGTAAATGCTGTGAATAAATTGACGCTGAACATCTTCAGGCAGTGAAGTTGAAGCGCCGTTTATGTAAGTTTCATTGGTGTATAAGCCCTCCGGCTCAACAAAAATATGATGCCTTGGGCGGTCGGGAAAACGGGCTACCTTGTCTTCTATCGAGGGGCAGTACCGAGCGCCGGCCCCGGTAATCTTTCCGCCATAGAGAGCAGAACGGTGAATATTGTCCTTTATAATATCATGGGTATTTTCATTGGTATAAGTTATCCAGCATGGAAGTGAAGGGCGTTTAATTATTTTATCATCACCAAATGAAAAAGGAAACATTTCCTCGCCTTCCTGTTCTTCCATTTTGCTGTAATCAATGGAGTTTCCCGCTATGCGTGCCGGTGTGCCTGTTTTCAGGCGCCCCACGTTAAACCCCATCCGCCGCAGGCTTGAACCCAGACCGACCGCCGCCTCTTCGCCTAACCTTCCCTGCGGCGCATCATATTCGCCGATAAAAATTTTTCCGTCCATAAATGTTCCGGATGCCAGAATTACAGTTCGCGCGCTAATGCGGCGGCCTCGAATGGTGACAACTCCGGCCACCTTCCTGCTGCCCTGCACCTCTTCCGTAATTAAATCCGTTACCGTATCCATAAAAATGCAAAGGTTTTTTTGTTTTTCCAATACGGCACGGGCGGCCATTTGATACGCCTGTTTATCAGCCTGCGCCCGCGGCGCCTGTACCGCAGGGCCTCTGGAACGGTTAAGAATCCGGTACTGTATCATAGTTGCATCGATGAGCCTTGCCATTTCCCCGCCAAGGGCATCTACTTCACGGACAAGGTTTCCTTTTGAAAGTCCGCCTACAGCGGGATTGCAGGAAAGGGCGCCTATATTATCGGGATTTTGTGTGATGAGCAGGGTCGAAAATCCAAGTCTGGCCGCTGCAAGGGATGCTTCAATTCCCGCATGCCCTCCGCCTATCACAATACAATCATAATCCAAGTTTTTTCTCTCTGCGATATAGATTTATTGGAGATATGGGGATTCGAACCCCAGGCCTATTGATTGCGAACCAATCGCTCTACCAACTGAGCTATATCCCCAAGTACAAGTGATAAGAGGTAAGGTGTAAGGGATAAGTGTTGTTGTTCGCTATCTGCTGATTGTCATTCCGCTCAGATTGCTCAACACATTCTTTACCTCTTACCTCTTACCCCTTACCTCTTGTTTACGTGTTCAGCAGTTTCTCAATGACATCCAGCTCTGCGTAAAGCTCCTTGGGAAGCCTGTCGCCGTACTGGGGATAAAAATCCTTGCGGACTTCATTGATTTCCTTTTTCCAACCTTCGGTGTCAACGGAGATGAGTTCTTTCATCGTTTCTTCGCTTACACCATCCGGCGGCGGAATGGAACCGGGCTTGGGCAGGTTGCCGATTGCTGTTTCAACGCAGTTGTCTTTGCCTTCGCAGCGGTCAAAAATCCAAGCCAGTACGCGGGAATTGTCGCTGTAACCAGGCCACATGAATTTTCCTTCCTTGTTTTTGCGGAACCAGTTTACAAAGAAAATCTTGGGCAGTTTGTCGCCGTGGCCTTCGTCTTGGGCTTTCTTGCCCAATTTGATCCAGTGATTAAAGTAGTCGCCCATGTTGTAACCGCAGAAGGGCAGCATGGCAAAAGGATCGCGGCGGACAGTACCTGCGGCGGCCAGGTCAAGGGCTGCGGCAGTTATTTCAGAGCCGGTGATGGAACCCATAAAGACGCCGTGTACCCAACTCTTGCTTTGGTTGACCAGCGGAACTGTGGCAGCCCGGCGGCCTCCGAAGAGGAATGCGCTGATGGGCACGCCTTTGGGGTCTTCCCATTCAGGGGCGATAACCGGGCACTGGGCTGCCGGGGCGGTAAAGCGGGCATTGGCATGGGCAATGGGCTCTTCGGCGGGTTTTTTATCAGTTTTTGGGGCAGGCCGTTTTTTGCCTTTCCAGTCGATGATTGTATCGCCCGGTGCGCCATAGCCGATCTCCTCCCACCAGATATCATTGTCTTCGGTAAGACCGCAGTTGGTGAAGATCGTGTTTTTCTTTATTGATTCCATAGCATTAAAATTGGAATGGTTGCTTGTTCCCGGAGCTACACCGAAGAAACCTGCCTCCGGGTTGATGGCATACAAGCGGCCGTCTTCCTTGAATTTCATCCATGCGATGTCGTCGCCAATGGTCTCTACCTTCCAGCCAGGCAGCGCGGGCTGAAGCATGGCAAGGTTTGTCTT
>Ga0099364_10010374_pt1 | contig 12808 bp, 9 predicted proteins | sample TergutTh196P3_FD_73070 | JGI IMG/M metagenome (GOLD analysis project Ga0099364, IMG submission 73070) | Microcerotermes parvus P3 segment gut microbial communities from Pointe-Noire, Republic of the Congo - Th196 P3 | ecosystem: Host-associated > Arthropoda: Insects > Digestive system > Gut ... | reverse complement strand
TGAAAGGATAAGAATTATTGGGAACACGGTTTTGTCGAATTATTTGTAACATTTCAACAATTGTACTCTGTTCCAGGATCAATATCAAGTGGTGTTTCGTGATATGAAACAGGGGGGCACCGTGAGTGATACTGTATTTCAAAGATTTGGCAGGGCAACTGATTTCTCAAACCCCGGACTTAATATCCATGAATTTCAGGACATTTTTTCGGATGATCCAATAGATGACCAAGGTGAAAACACACCACAATAAAGACCAAACGATCGTGAAAAAATGAGAAAAGATCACGATGGGGGATGTCGCGTCCATTACCGATACAATCCCCATGACCATTCCCTGCATGATACTGATAAGATCACCGACGAGCCATACGACACAAGCCGTTATGATTAACGTTGCATTGAAACGTTTCTCTTGTCCCCAAGATTCCATCGTTTTATTCATGTCCTGGTACAGCCCCCCCAGTGCGACGAACATCCAGTACCATGAGAAAAACGGAATGAGCGAAAGACCGGCGGCCATTCCCGGCGTTGTCCGGGCAAATTCACGAGGAACCTCTTCCCAGATGCGGAAGAGAAAGAAAAAGTAGCAAAACAGGCTGGCGGCCAGGCACGGGAACAAAAGGAAAAAATAAAACACATCAATCACGGCCTTAATCTTGTGTATTTCCTGCGGATGAGGGTTACTGGTCAAGAAACCGATTGTTATGAGTTCATATGCAATCCCGATAAGCGACAAAACGCCACAGGTGATGAAAACGAGCATCAACCAGAAAGAGATGCGTTTCTTGCGTTGGTGTGGCTCAAGCGGAACATTTCCCATTGGCGGCGGAGGCAGGCGTCCCGCCCCACGTTCCAGCAACAGACGGACAATTTCATCGTGATTGAGCTTCGTTGCCAAGTCGAGCGGAGTCAGGCCATCGGCATTGCGTGCGCCGAGGTCACATCCATCGGCGAGCAGTGCCTTGACGATTTCAATATTGCCGTTCTGGATCGCAATGTGTAGTGGAGTGTTCATGGCATTGTATTTGGCTGGAGATGGGGCAATGGAGTTTTTCCCTGATGGCATACTGGAGCACAATTATAGCCTGCCGATAAATGCGCTGCAAGTGTCAGACTGAACCAATGTGTCCCGGCGGATATAGAAAATTTTGTAGCACAACTGGATTATTTTGACCAACAGAGCAAGAAAACGGATTGGAATTTGCCCTGTAAGGGCAACTCATAACAGCCCAGGGCAAGCGATACTCCGTGCCGCCCTGAGTTTACGACCTTCCAACAAATCCTTCATTGCCCTGAAAGGGCAAAACAAAACCAGCGCAAATATATTCTCCATTTTGTCCGACCCTTTCAGGGTCGAACATATTGTTGGATCGCGTTTCCCGGGACGGCGGCGAGTACGCCCCTTGCCCTGGGCTATGATGTGTCGGCCTTACAGGCCGAAGATTCGCCATGCAACTCTTGTGCAACAAAATTTTACTGCACCCGGTCGCGGCCGTGGCTGCTGCGGGCAATGTCTTGGCACCCATGCTGAGAAAACCGTTGAACCACATCAGTCCGGATGCCCGTCAGAACTTCCAATACGTGCCGCAGTGGACGGCGTGTGCGGTGTCGTCACCGGCGATGTCTGCGGCGTATCGGGCAAAAATGTCCATCGTCGAGCCGAGATGTCCGGTGATTCCGATGCCGGCAAGCAAGTGGTCGCGTGGCTTGCGGCTGTCGGGAAAAGTAAACAGCGTCGGGAACGGGTCAAGCTGTGAACTGCGGAAAACGCGGTCGGATCCGAATTCGTGAAACCATGCGGCGGTCAATTCCGGCCGCCACACCACCAGTTGCCCGGTTTGTCGCCAGCGATACCGCACACCGAGCGTCGATGCCAGGCTGTTTTCCGACAATTTGCCGAACGATTGTGGCTGCCCTGCTCCGCTGACGCGGTGTTCGGTATAACCACTTTCCGAAAACGTCACGTATTCCAACCCCGCAAAGGGTTCCATGGCAAACAACCCGGTACCGGGTTTGAGCTGAAATTCGGTACGGATGCCCCATTGATCGGTGCCGTTATTGCCGCCGAACCGTCCGGCAAAACTGTTGCGTTCGATTTTCTGGCTATTGTGCCCGTAACCCACCGCCACTTGTAAACGCCAGTCCGTTTCCTCGAAGGCAGCGTCGAGCATCGTTTTGAACGCATCGATATTTTTACCGCCTGTTCCGTTGTCACTGTTTGCGGAAATCCAACTCCCGCCCACTGCCAACCCCCATATCAAACGACTGTTCCTACGGCGGTGAAAACCCGCCATCACACCAAAGGTATCAGCTTGGAATCCGGCGGAATCCGCAACGGCCTGACGATGTTCCCAATTTCCGTAAGGCGTTGCCCAGAGTCGGGTTTGCCAGTCATCGAACCTGTCTTTACGCAACGATTGCCCAAGGTAAATTGTTTCCCCGACTTGTGACGACGTCAAAAGAGTGCCATTGTGCGCAAAATTCCACGCCGTTTCTTCGGCGGAAAGAACCACCGTCAACGGCAACAGGAGAATCAAGGTTGCCAATAACCGTAAGGCTGGAAAAGGAGACATGAAAATCAGAATACGCAACCGCCGAATCAGAGCCGCGAGGGTAACCGAGCGGTCAAACTGGAAAAAACCGCTCCATTACTGTCGCGGCTCTGAATCGCCACCCAAGTGGCACTACACAAAAAACCACTGCATGGTACTTACGACCTCACAGCGGCTGTAACAAACGGATTTCAAAATATCGTGGTTATCGTGCGACAGATGAGTTCATGGCTTGCTCAACACCCTGCTGTCCTCCAGGATTCGGATTGACCGGTAAAGCCGTGTTATCCGGCGGCATCGTCATGCCTTGCGCTGGGGGGTTGGCGGAAGCATTTTGCGGCATTTCAGGCGGCTGTCCCCCTTGCGGTGGAACCTGTGGAAACATGATGGCAATTGTGCCATTTTCCTGCCCTGGCGGCAGTCCAATAAATTGTCCCAAAATCCGTTGTCCGTTGTCATTTTTACGGAAGAGACAAACCGGCGCACCTTGATTGTCATAAGTGATCGTGTAAGCCAAACCGTTTTGAATCCCATCGGGATTGCCAAGAATATTGCCGCCATTGGGACTGCGCACCGTCAACATGCCGCCTTCGGCTTTGCTGGAGGCCATTTCCGTAAAGATTTCACACTCGTTCAATGGATTAAGCGGGTTGTCCGGTGTGGTCAAAACGGCATTGGCTGTCACTGTGTTTCCACAAATCTGCGTTGCAATCAAACGAGTTTTGGCCAAGACCCCGCCGTTTTGAATCAGCAGACTGGCGTCTTCGTCACCGTCTTGCCAGAGCATCATTTTCTCGGAGACAATGAGTTCACCGACTTTCAATTTGTCAATCGTCTCCGGTAAGCCCGTCGTTGAAAACGCGCCGCAAGCAAACGCGACCACCGCTCCGACGACGCCGCCAACCACTGCTGCAATAATTGTGTTTAAAGTTCCTGATTTCATTCCCAAGACCTCCTTGCCTGATGATTGGGTGTTTAAGTTGTGTTATAAACAGTAAGGTTACAATTCTGTCCTGAAACGTGCCTTTGAACATGCCTGTTGTATCAATCGTAACAAATGTACACTTCAAATCAGTTTAACTGCAAAGTATTTTCGTTTTTTGGAAAACGTTGATAGTGTGTTATGAGATATTGAATAATGATTCGTTTATTTATTCAAAGAAGTCTCGAACTCGTCCAATGACTGGCAGTCAAGAGCAGCATCTGTCAATTGGCCAAGCACATCAAGGTCGTGGATGGCGTACAGCTTGTCGCTAATGTCAGGCGGGACTTTGCCAAGACGTTTGGTTAATATTCGTATCAGGGTTTCAATGCGACCTTTTTCAAGCCCTTTTTCAAGCCCAATGGCTTTGCCTTCGGCAAGGAGTTGGTCAATGAGAACTGGTGACATGGTCACGACTCCTGTTTCGTTTGCTTTTTGGTAAACCTCTGCACATTGCTGAGGCGAAAAATTTTTGGCACTGGTTAAAGCATAATATAAATCGTCACGCCAGTCCTTCTGAACCTCCGCCAAATGCAGGTACGGCAACAGTTTCTGCAAAATCTTGAGCAATTTTTGCTTCGTGTCGTCGGAAAACACCGCCTGTAAAACCATCAGGAACGCGGCAAGTCGAATATCTTCCGGCAGTTCGTTTTCTGTCAACGGCGTTACGTCGAACAGGAGGCTTGTCATGTTCAACGTGTAATCTTCCAAGCCCTGAATCACCCGGACAAGTGCCTTCAGTTCCACCGGTGCAACGAACGCCGTTTCGCCGTGGTGAAAAATCACCGGAATGACCATTGGGAACAAAAACGTGTCAAGCCGTTTCTCAGTTTCCGCAAGTTTGAACTCTCGATCCCAAACCCGGATGACATACTTCGCCAATTGAAAAACCGTCCATTTGTAGTTGCTGGTTTTCAGCTCAATCAAAATATAAACAACGATACCTTCATCACTTTCTTTGACTGGAATGCGGTAAACCACGTCGGCGAAAAGCTGCTTGAGTTCATCATCAACGTACGACTCCGGATCAATTTGCAGGCGGTCGATGTCGAGCAGTATCGACGTTTCCGGTTTCAAAAGGTGTTTGGCAAGCTCTTTCGCCTTGTCCGGATCACGCAACTTTTCCTTGCAAAATGCGTCGTGACTGAAACGTTTTTTGATTTCCTCACTGTTCATGCCGACAATCTTAGCAAAAAATGATGAGCTTGACACGTGTTATGTCAATTCTACTTCACCAGGCCGTATTTTTCAAGAGAGAATCTTTTGAATTCAGAGCGGCTTTTGGTTTTTCAAACCACTCTTTTTTCAATGCAACCTGTTTGCAAGCTATGTTGTGGGGTTTTCAAGGGCTTTCAAAAAACCAGGACAATCATACACGGTACAGCTTGTGGAGTTTCATGGTTTGAATTTGATTTGCGAGGATAATAAATGAGGTGTTTGAAGAATGAAATCTTCTTCATCGTTTCGCATTTTGGGTGGCGTCAAACTGCCGAAACCTCAGATTGTGCAAAACCTTTAATATTACCAAAGCACTTGCCTTTGTACCTTCGAATCAAACGATTAGCGTATTCGCCAGTCGAAAATGACTTGCGAGTTATGATCATTCTGCGGCGGCAACATACTCCGCGATGACTGATGGAGTTGCTGTGATGCGGCGGGTTGATTTTCCGTAAAATATGACGGCAACCTGGCTTCGGAAATTGAATTTTGTTGCAATAAATCCGGACTGGCAATAATGGCAGTTGTGATGGCCGATGGTGCCACAACCGGTTGAACCGGAATTGCTTGCGGAACGTCATGGCCGGAAACGCGAAATGAGTTGCCGGATTCAGGAATCGGCGCAATTTTTGCGGCAATAGGTTGATTATGATTTTGATTTTTCTGTGTTTGCGCCAGCGACATGCGGATCGGTTCGCGTTCGGGCTGCATGTCCGACGCTAAATTTTGCACCGGTTGAGCGGCCACCCATGCCGCCGAAATGACATCACTTGACTGATTTGTTTGTGCAATATCAAAACTGTTTGCTGGTTGTTCTGCACGGGCAAGTATTACGGGCTGTCGCACTGGCATAATATCTCGTGGTACAATATATTGTGTCGCTTGGCTGACAAAAATCGGCTCATCCTGCGAAAGCAACCGTAAATCCGGATAACCGACTTTCACCCAGCGGTTCCATTTGACCTGCAACTCGCCGAGATTTTCGTAACCGTAATAATCACAAATCGCTTGCGGCCAGTTGTTGGTTTTCATGCCCATCGCGGCAAAATCGACGTAATGGCGATGCCCTCGCTGCATAATCAGAAACTCTGCCAGTGAAAAACCTTGCGCATACAACGGCATCTGGTCGTCAGGGTATTCTCCCAAACTGAACATCCGGTTAAATGGTATTCCCCGGCCTGTCTGGAGATATTGGTGCAGTAATCGACGATAATTCTGGCGTTCTTTTTCATTTTCGACAAGCGTCGCGGCACCCTCATCGAACCAGCGCGGGCTGGGTTGGCGGAAATGACTGGCCAGAATCATGTGCGTAATTTCATGCGGCAAAACGGCCGAAAGGATGGATTCCGCAGAACCTTGAATTTGCATGTCCCAGTCGAAAACCTCGCCCTTGTCGAACTGCATGCTTGTTTCGCCGCCTGCGCTGAAATTACCCACTTTGACAAAAACGGGGCACGGAGACGACCATCGGGGAAGTTCGTGGCCAAGCCAGAGAATGGCCAGTTCTTTACGGAGTTGCTCGGCAGTTTCCCCGAATTGTCTGGCCAAATCATCGTTCGGCACGTTTCTGAAAACAAAGTTGGCCGTTTGATATCCGGCGGCCTCAAGTTTTATCGCGCACGAAAAACAAATAGAAATCGCCATCACAAAAGTGAACGCAATGAAAGTCTTTGCATTCAGACGTCTTGTGACAAGATTAGAAAATAGAGCGTCCATGCTCACGGAAAAACCCCCAATCCATTGGGCAAAATTGTTCGCTGTGGGAAATTAAGCCATATTCGCCTGTAACAAATGCCCCTACAGCAACGTGTTTTCAAGTGCCATACCTGACATGAGTTCTCTCGTTTTCTATCGGCATTCCCTGCGATGAGCGACCTTCAAAGTCAGGATTGCAGGAATTTAGCAGTTTTTTCAATTTTTGGAAAGAGCAATTTCAAAAAAAACATCATTTTTGCCGAATTTCCTAGTCACAGCATCAGATTTCATTCTGGTAGATAAGTCAGTGCTTGTGATTTTTGGTGCTGATGAATACGGATTGAACGGGATTTCCGCAGATTTTCAGTTCAACCTGTGTGTCAGTCAGTGCCCTTGAAGTCTTGGGGCAATGGTTTTGTCAAACGCCATCAGACCATTTTTGCGAGTTCGGCGATTCGTGTTCCCAGGTTTTTGGCGGTCGCGCTTCCTGGTTCGTCGGCGGCAACGGTGTCGTTCTGGTTCCAAAGCGTTCCGCCCCAGTGCGAAGTCGGCGGGCCATCGACGGCCAGAATCATTTGCTGGGCAACCAAAGCGTTCGACATCGCGTGCAGTACGGTTTCCTGACCACCATTTCGACCGGCGGCAACAGTGACCAGTCCGAGAATCTTGTTTTTCAGCCCCCAGACTCTGCGAACCGGCTGGAGCCGATCAATGAGTGCGACACATCGCGCCGAAGGGAGCCCGAAATATACCGGGGAAGCCAGGACAATGCCGACACAATCGGTCGCGGTGATTTTGGCAAGAACGCCATCCAAATCATCGGCAGGCTGTTCACCGCCGACGACGGGAATGCCGAAATTCATCGTCGCCAGTTCCAGAAGCTCCGTTTCCAGCGACGCATCCGCCGCGTGAATCGCCTCGAAAACGATCTGAAGCGATTCCGCACAGGTTTTGCCGGCACGGTGACTGGTATTGATTCCGATAATTTTGCGTTTTTGCGCGGCTGCGTTTTGAGCCGTTGCAACGGAGGTCAGGGTCGTGGCCACCACTCCGGTGCCGAGGACACCGGAAATGGTGAGAGCGGACCGTTTGAGAAAATCACGTCGTTGAGTTTCAAACATTGGATTGTTCCTTTCAATATGGGTTGTGGGAAACTGTCTCTTAAGATCGATGTTGCATTCTACCAAAACTCTTTTGCAAATGCAAATCAACCATTGTCGTGACGCGGGTTCTCTAGCACAGGTTATGTACCAGCCTCAAGGCGGTTAGGACCCGCGAAAAAATAAGTTGTTCGATTCACCAGAGCCGCAACGGTAACAGAGCGGTCATTCCGCTCGATATCCTGTCGAAGGCCATTGACTGGACTGGCATTACTCTTGTGACCTTTGTGAAAAGTTTTGTGGCCTTTGTGTTAAAATATTTCAACACAAAGATCACAAAGGGGTACACAAAGTTCACAGACATCAATGCAAAGTCCATGGCGTTGTACGGTATAACTCTCGCGGTTCAGATGGGAATATTACGTGAATTTTGCGTGACTCCTTGTGTCGGACAAGTCTGTCAGTTTCGCAAGATGGTTCCCGGTCCATCGGCCGATGACGTTTTCAACGAGGCAACTGCCCGCCGTTGGTTCTGATCGTGACACAAACAGCGGCCTGATTTCCCGATTCGGTCGTACAGGAAAATCGAACCGATGATTTTCCATTCGGGATTTCAACTGGATTGGCAGACGGCTTCATTTCGCTGATTTCATTGCCAAGCGAGTCATAAACGACCGCCCGATTTCCCGGAGTGTATTCCATGTAATGGCCGTTTTTGATTGTTCCTTCATAAGTCACTGTTTGGCCGTTGATTTCCAGCGTCGGATCAACGAGACGATCTTCACGAATCGGAAGTGCCTTGACGGTTCGAAATCGCAAATTTTTCGTATCGCCAATGATCATCAAGTGGACTTCCGAGATGCTGTTGTAATGTACCCTTTCGCGAAACTCGCTGTAAATGTTGTCGCACGAGACCGGCCATTTCACATCAGGACGTGTTCCATTCTCCGCTTCAGCCAGTGAAAAATAACGCCAATCGTGGAAGTCCACGTCAATGAAATGGTCGGTGTGTCCCGAAACGAGGTGATGCGGACTGTCAAACCGGATGTTGATTTGCTGACCGCCGCCGTCCCCAAATACCCAAACTCCGATGCCAAGGTGCTTTGACAGATCGAGCGGCGTTTCAAATTTTTGCGACACGAGTTTGTCAACGGCTTGTGTTTCATCCATTGGGATTAATTCAATGGCATCGGAATGATCATAATCGACAGTTGGGTGGCGGTTTTCGATTCGGATCATTGTTGGTGTTTGTTTCACAAACGGATTGTCGTAATCGAAACTGTTTTTCGCCGAACTCAATACGGCGCGACCGTAATTCACTTCCGTCAATCGCCATTCCTCGTTTTGGGATTTTTCCAGGAGAAAATGCTTGCCCGGTTCTTTGAGCCGGTCGATGGTTTCCGGCGAAAAATACCGTTCTTTTCGCAACGTGTCGTAGTTTTTCAAAATCCCGCCGTTGCGCCAGGTGGCCGGCGTTGCGGCGGATTTTTGGATGTCGAGATAAGAGAGGCCGTAATCGTGCTCCATGCTTTTCGCACCAAGATACTCAACGTCCTCCGGGAACATGACATCGTATTGATAATTGTCAAGGTTGTCCCCGCGTGAAGGGCAGATTGCCAGCCAGCCCATCTGTCCTGGAAGATAAAGCCGGTCGGCACTGGAAAGATTTGACTCAATATGCTTGTCGAAAAACGTTTGATAGCCGCGATGTGCCGAATCCCAGGCTCCCATGCGCGAACGCCCGTACCAGAGGTTTGGACTGAACGTACTGTACTCAAGCAACGGCGGCGTCCCGGCATGCTTCAGGATTTCATTGACGAACAGCGCGTCGTAATACCACGTCAATTCCGGATTCTCAAGGATCGACCATGTTCCGTCGAGGGCGTCAAGATAAATCATCCCGAAGCCGCCTTCATTGTAGGCTTTCGCGGTTTCACGGGCCACTTCGAGAAACAGTTCACTCTCCGGCTTGGGAACGAAAAGAAAAAAGAATTGCGTCAGGTGATCGACAGGCGTTCCTTTGGCATGAGCGGAAATTTTGGTTCCGTAAGCCCCTCGCGTGCATTCCGTGAATCCGAATGGCACTTCTTTTTGCGGATGATTGATGATGATCAGTTCGTCGTCTATCCGAACGACCTTGCTGTTGCGCACGAAAAAGCCGGTGATTTCCGAAACATCCGCCGTACTTTCCACGACAAGAACGGTTTTCGATTCCGCGTCGAGCTCATCCGCCAGCGTGAAGGTCCGCATGACGTCGAGGTCTTGACTCGGCACCGGGGTCACAAAACGCGATTCCGGGCTTAAAAATTCGGCATACGTGTGCAATCCGGTGACCATACCGTGTTTTTTGAAAGCTTCGCTGGTTTTGCGAAAATCGGCGATACCGTTCGGATACGCTTTTTCGTTGAAATGAAAGTCGCCCTGCCGGAATGGCACACCCTGGTGAAAATCGACCTGATCGACGCCGAATTGTGAAAGATGGTCCGCCCATTCCGCCACCTGATCTTCGGTGATCGGCTCGCTGGTGATGATGTAGGAACCGCGATTTTTCGGATTGTCCATGGCATACGGGCCGCCTGCCCTGGAAACAGGCATTTCGCCGGGCGGATAAGAATCGACGACAGCTTTCATGGCGTCACGCAGTTGTGCTTCAGGAAGTCCAAGCAACACGACGCCCGCTCCCTCGTAGCCGATAACCTGATAACACTGACCGCCAAGCAAGTTCGAGCGACCGGGAAAATCCAGCGTTTTCGTATTGATTTTCCGGCTCATCGCGCTTGCGGCAAAATCGCTTTTCGCGTAATCAATGCCAAGTGGTACTTTGGCAAACTGGAGCGAGTAAAAATTTCCGGTGACTTCAACGACATCAAACGCGAGATACGTTTTTTCCGTCGTGACGCGGAGTTTCACGGTGACCGGCGTTTCTGGAAAGGAAAACGTCAACACGTCACCATTTTGCGCGACATGATTTGCCACGAAATCCCGCCCGGATTTTTCAAGTTTCAGAATACAAAAAGGCGATTTGTTTGTCGCATTGATGTAATCTGTACCGTTTCGACGGTCGAGAAAGTGTTCGGCCATTCCATTTTCGGAAAGTGCCAGTTGATAATGATCGGTTTCCCACCGTAGCAATTCATCGGCGGAAAGTGTTTGACAAATGAGACAAGCTGAAATCAGGCTGACCAGGATGCGAAACATGGGAATGACTCCTGAAAAAATAGTGTCGAAAACGGTTCTTCAAGTGGAAACTTCATACATTCTCAATCCCGGCGAGGCATGGCCACAACCCAATTTCGCGAAATCCAGGTGCGGCCAAATATCAGAAGAGAACCTGCCTCTTTCCCGAATCCTCTGTCATCTTAATTGATTTTTCCAATCGGTTCAATGTTACGCTCACGATTTTACCCTTTTTGTGACTGGTGGTCGCCATTTCTCAACAAACCCGCCTTGAAAAATGACCGTTCCCGGCGTAAAATGGAAGAAATGCAAACAGTTTGAGTGAATCGACATGAGAGTGATCAGCCTTCGGCCATTACGGGAATTTTGGGAAAATTATCCTGACTTGGAAAGAATAATCATGTCAACAGTCACAAAAAAACCGTTGCCCAAAACCTTAAAAGCCCTTGTCGGGGAACATATTCCGACATCCATCCGCAACGAAAAAGAATATGACAAGGCTCTGAAACTCATCGGCCGTCTGTTGCAAATACCCAAGTTGACGAAAGGACAGGCCGTTTACTTAAACACTCTGTCCGACCTGATTCATTGTTATGAGCAAGAACATCACAGAATTGATCCATCGGGTACGACGGGACTGGACGTGCTCAAATTTCTCATGGAAGAGCATCAAATGAGTGCTTCCGACTTGGGCGGATTATTAAACACTTCCGCCGGTCAGGGTTCCAGAATTCTCAATGGGCAGCGGTCATTAACATTGGAGCACATAAAGATTCTGGGCAAGCATTTCCGTATTTCGCCCGATGTGTTTATGGACTAGAAATTTTGGAACCGTTGAAAACACTCTCCCATGAACAAACGATTTCTCCGATGGGTTTTGAACAAGATGCGCAGGATGAAAAAACAAACTGACCATGACGACAGGAATAAATTCTATTGGGAAGATGTGGTTGCTCGATGGAACGGGTTGGTACTGTGCGCTGCTTTTACTCTGTTGTTTTTGCTTGGATCGCTTGATGGTTTTGGCGAAGGGCCATTTTTGATGAAAATTGGCTTTGGCGGTATTGTTGTCTATATTTGGTTCATTACCGTGAACATGTGGTTTTTTCACAGAATGCGTCGCAAAAAAGAAATCCAAAAGGCAAAACAGAGAATCCGCTGGATGCTGAAAGTCAAGCCTTGGGTTTATGTCGGTACTACTCTGAGTTGTCTGCTCGTTTTTTTCCCATTTTGGCTCCATGATACGATGAAAGACAATGAATTGTTCATCTCCATCATCGTGCCACTTGTGGCTCCGTTTTTCTTAACAAAAATCTGGAGCGGTGTTGCCACCACACCGTTTCACACCGGATACGGTGGGCGGCCAAATCGGGAACGGTAACCGTGAAACCTGAATACGACATCATCGTGGTGGGCAGCGGTCATGCCGGGGTCGAAGCGGCATTGGCGGCGGCGCGGCTGGGTGCGCGGACGGTGTTGCTGACGGGCAGCCTTGACACGATTGCCCAGATGAGTTGCAACCCGGCTATCGGCGGCGTCGGCAAAGGGCAGATCGTCCGCGAAATTGACGCACTCGGCGGGATGATGGGGCTGGCCATTGACGCGACCGGCATCCAATTCCGTATGCTCAACCGCAGCAAAGGCCCGGCCATGCACGGTCCGCGCGCCCAAGCCGACAAACACGCTTACCATATTTTCGCCAAGTATTACCTTGAACAGCAACCGAATCTCGAACTGCGACAGGAAACAGTCGTCGGGCTGTTGACCGAACCGCTTTCCAGTGGTAGTGATTCGGCTGAACTGTTATACGAAAAGGTAGGGCGGTCACGCCGCGAACTATCGGATGATGATGCCATTGTAACATCAACTGTTCCACTTCGGCGGTCAGCGTCTGACCACCCTACCGTGCAATATCTGCCGTTACAGCAACATCGTGTCACGGGCGTGTTGACCGATGGAAACGTTGCCTACCGTGCCGGTGCGGTGATTTTGTGTTGCGGCACATTTTTGCACGGCATGATACATGTCGGGTTGCAAACCTTTCCCGGCGGACGGGCAGGCGAACCGGCTGTCATCGGCTT
>Ga0099364_10010373_pt1 | contig 12808 bp, 13 predicted proteins | sample TergutTh196P3_FD_73070 | JGI IMG/M metagenome (GOLD analysis project Ga0099364, IMG submission 73070) | Microcerotermes parvus P3 segment gut microbial communities from Pointe-Noire, Republic of the Congo - Th196 P3 | ecosystem: Host-associated > Arthropoda: Insects > Digestive system > Gut ... | reverse complement strand
GATGGGAATTGTTCCGTACATGCACAAAGGCGATGCAATTCCAAGCAGGGAAGCAAGACAAAGCGACGCCAGCCAGATTTTGCCCGAAGCAAGACGCGCCATTTTTTCTGTTATCTTGCCGGAAAGAAAAACAGAAACAAGCGATCCCGCAGCAAGCCCCGAAGCCCAATAAGGCGCAATCTGCCTGAATTGAAACCACACGCCTTCAAGAACTATAACAATTTCGTAAAGAAACCCACGCAACAAAGCCCATCCAATCCTTCATACAAACAACAAATGATAAGAGTGTCCGTGGATTGCGCGGATTACTCGGAGATTATGTCAAAATTCATAGTCATCTGCGTCCGTACCGCAGGTACGCATTCGCGTAATCTGCGGACTCTTTTCCTAACTTATTGACATTGATCTGCTGTCTGTTATTTGCTATTTTTTCTAGCGTTGCACCCGCCCCGATGCGTCTCCTGCCGCGAGTTTTTTTACTTCGTCCACAGAGACAAAGTTAAAGTCGCCTTCGATTGAGTGCTTCAAGCAGCTTGCCGCAACTGCAAATTCCAGCGCTTCCTGCGGGGGCATACCCTGCAAGTTGCCGTAGATAAGTCCTGCGCCGAAGCTGTCGCCGCCGCCGACCCTGTCAACAATGTGAACAGCGTATTTTCTGGAGAAGTAAAAATCGCCTCCAACACAGAGCATTGCTCCCCAGTTGTTGTCGTTAGCCGAAATTGATTCCCTCAGCGTAATTGCAACCTGCTTAAATCCAAACCGTTTAACTAACGCGGCGGCGACTTCCTTGTAGCCGTCATGGCTGATTGTCCCTGATGTTACATCGCTTCCCGAAGCCTTAATGCCGAAAACATCCGAGGCGTCTTCTTCGTTCGCAATGCAAAGATCGACATACTCCATGAGTCCGCCCATAACAGCCCCTGCCTTTTCACGCGTCCAAAGATTCTTCCGGTAGTTAAGATCGCAGGAAACGGTAATGCCCTTTGCCTTTGCAGCTTTGCACGCTGCAAGGCAAATGGCAGCGGCGTTGTCAGAAAGCGCAGGCGTAATTCCTGTAAAGTGAAACCATTCCACGCCTTGAAAAATCTTGTCCCAGTCAAAATCCGCTTCAGTAGCTGCCGCGATTGCGGAGTTGGCGCGGTCATAAACCACTTTTGAAGGACGCTGAGACGCGCCTTTTTCAAGGAAGTAAATTCCAACTCTGTCGCCACCCCGGACAATAAGTGAAGTGTCCACTCCAAATTCCCGAAGCTTGTTCACAGCCGCCTGCCCAATTTCATGTTTGGGCAATTTGGTAACAAAAGCGGCATCAATGCCGAAACCTGCAAGAGAGACAGCGACATTCGCTTCCCCGCCGCCGTATGTCGCGCCGTATGAAACAGCCTGGACAAAACGGTAATAACCTTCAGGCGCAAGCCTGAGCATAATTTCACCCAAGGTGATAACTCTTTTATTCATTTTTTGATTGTAACATAATTTTGATTAATTGGCAATTTACGGACAATTGGAATTACAGCATATAAGCCGCTCCCGGTGTCATTAAATAGTGTTTTTAAGGAATCCATGTAAATTCAAAAATTATCTATTAAATTCTGGAAACAAACTTGTTATTCTTAATGAAGAATCGCAGTTCAAGTTCTTTTCCTGCGGTTAGTCCTATTCGTGTGCCGGTACATATTTCCGGCTTAATACGGCTGTCGTAGATACGCAGGTTTCCATCCAACAGGGATAAATCGTTGTGTTTGCGCGTAATGCCGAAGGCCTGTGTCAATTTACCCGGTCCGTTACAGAGGTTTTCAATTTTTTGTGTTTTGCGCCTTTTTTGCATTAGGGCAATGCCCTGTACAGGCTCAAGGGCGCGGATAAGCACAGCCTCGCCTTCGCCTTCTTTTCCGCTGACTATGTTCAAACAGTGGTACATTCCGTAGATTAAATAAACATAGGTACGTCCGGCAGGGCCAAACATCGCCGCATTACGGGCAGTGGGACCCCGGTGTGCATGGCAGCCGGGGTCATCTCTGTACAGGTAGGCTTCGGTCTCCACAATCACTCCCTGAAGGTTTCCGTAAACAAGGATTTTTCCAAGCAAGGCTTTTGCAAGATCGACAGTGGGCTTGTTAAAAAACTTTTTTCCAAGAGGCATTGCAGTATTATACAATAATGAAGGAATTTCTATAATTATCACCATAAAACAGGAGAGAGACGGTGTTTCTTATTATTACGCAGTCTGCTGCCCCTTATCCCTCAGAAGAGGCTCAATGAGTATACCAACTATGCCAATTACGGTAAATAAAGCCAACACGACTATAACAATATAAAATGCTTGTTCCATATTATTTCTCCTCGTATGTTCTTGCTAGAATAATTCCAACAACAGCTACAGTTACTGAAAAAGTTATCCCTAAAATGAAAATCGTTCCATGTGGAATATCCCATCTTATGACAGTTCCAAGTACCAAACTTCCAAAGGCTAACTTAGCAATGTCAATAAATAGTTTGCCAAGATCATGAAAATAACCACGAATTTTATTGCGCCTTCTTTGTTTTTCTACTTTATCCATATCTAATTATATCAGGCATAATTTAAAAGGTAAAGAACGGAATGATGATTTTTACCAAAACATGAAAACACTTGCAAAACAGCAGTCTTGTAAGTGTTTCCCTAAAAAAATACTTAAATGAGACTAATCCAACACTTCAATTTTGGAACAAGCTCATCTGCAGAAAAAAATTTAAAAATTTCTCAAAAACCGCTTGACAGGATTGTACGAGTGTGCTAGTGTAGTAGTACACATGAGGAGGTAGTACAATGCCAATGTGGGAAAGATGGAGACTGGCGTTTGATGACAAGACGCCGATTTACCGCCAGATTATCCTTCAATTTAGTCAGGCATTCATTCGGGGGGATATCCAGCCGGGGAGCCGGATTCCATCCATCCGCGAGATAGCGGCGCATTTAAAGGTGAATTCAAACACCATGCAGCGCGTTTATCAGGAGATGGAACGGGACGGGCTTATCAGCAGCAAGCGAGGCACCGGATATTTTTTTACGGAAGATATTGAAGCGGTAAAAAAAACAAGGCACGAAATAGCTCAAGGGTCGCTTGGCCGTTTTGTGGAAGAAATGAGAGCGCTTGGAAGCGCGGACGAGGAAATCAAAAAAGAACTCGATCAATTTATGAAAGGAGAAAAAAATGCAAACGTTTGATGAATCGACGTTTAATGAAACGACGTTAAACAAAACGACGGTTCTTGAAATCACCGGTCTTGAAAAACACTTTGGCGGCTGTAAAGCCTTGCAGGGTGTGGAAATGTCAATACCGGCGGGACAAATTGTAGGGCTGCTTGGACCGAACGCTTCGGGCAAAACTACACTGTTAAAAGCAATCGCGGGGCTTTACCAGCCGACTAAAGGTCAAATCAATTACTTTCAAAATGCACAGACCGGCACGGACAAAAGGAAGACTATCGGGTTTTGCCCCGATACATTGACCTTCCCAAACTGGATGCGTGTACACGATGCTTTCACTTTTTATGGCGAGATGTACAGTGATTATTCGCAGACACGCGCCGACGAACTCATGCGGATTCTTGAGCTTGCACCGATTCAGGATTCAAGAATAAGCCGGCTTTCCAAGGGGATGAAGGAACGCCTTGCCCTTGGGTTAACTTTTACCCGTGAGACAAAATTGTATCTGCTTGACGAACCGCTGGACGGGATTGACCCTGTGGGGAAAATGCGCGTGATCGATGCAATACTTTCGATGAAGCCGGAAGGCGCATCAACCTTGGTATCTACGCATTTGGTAAAAGATATTGAAAGAATATTCGACAGTGTATTTTTTCTGTCTAAAGGAAAAATAGTTTTTTCCGGCGCGTGCGACGAAATGCGCGAACAGCGCGGAAAAACAGTTGAACAGGTTTATTTGGAGGTATTTATCAATGAAGGCTCAGTTTAAGTATTCGTTTCTTACAGGGTTTTATACCCGCGGAATTGTATTTGCAGTTATCTTTGTTATGAATTCAGTGTTCATAACGCTTGGCGCTTTGGGCTGGCTCCCGTTAGCTGGAAAAATAACCGCAGTGGCTCTTGGCGGCGTTGCGATAGCCGTAATGTTTGTGTTTAACATTATAAGCGATGTTTCAATCTTTCGCAGAATGTTTTCGGCTCCCGAAGGTTACCTGTATGCACTCACTCCCGCGCCGCGCTGGAAAATTATGCTCGCAAGCGTAATTTCCGTTGCGGTGATGGATATTGTTACAATGACTATTGTAATTTTTTCGGAAGTGTGGCTGTCCTTTATTCTTGCGGGGAATGATATCTGGAACATGGTTTGGACTACCATAACAATAAATTTTAACGAATCTTTACACCTGTTGTGGTTGATTCCATTATTCATCTCAGGATATCTGTTATTAATGATTTCAATATTATTTTTCATGACGGCAGAAAAATCAATTTTTTTCAAACTTCCTGCATCGGGACTACTTACCTTCCTGCTTGGGTGCGCCTGCTGGTACGTCATAAGTTTATTACAATTGGTTTTAATCCCATTCGGCTATGTTGAAAGATGGAGAATATTTATTACAATTACATTGACTCATGGAGCTGCTGTTCCTGTGTATATTTTACTTACATTGCTGGAAGCGGCAGGGTTGTTTATACTTACATCAAAATTAATGGAAAAGAGGATGAATATATGAAAAAATTAATTTTAATTGCGTTTGCTGCATTGTGTTTCTCCGGCTGTGTATTTGTAAATATATTAGGTAACATAGGTGATGCAATACAGGGGGAGGGCGATTTACAGAGCTATGAAATCATGGCGGGAAGTTACAACAAAATAAGGGTAAGCAATTTCTGCGAAGTTCGTTATTATGCTTCTTCTTCAAATTTCGTTACGCTGGAGGTCCAGCCCAACTTACGGGAATATTTTGTTGTAGAAGTTGTTGACAACGAACTTATTGTCCGTACAACAAGAAATATCAACACATCAAAGATTCCTGTACTTACAGTTTATACTCCAGTTTTGGAAAGTTTGAATATTTCTGGAATGTGTTACTTTACAGCTTTTGAAAAAATTACAGGCAATTCACTTACTGTTGAAATGTCCGGTTTCGGCAGAATCAAAGCGGAAGTTGATATTGAAAGACTTTATGTCAACCTTTCCGGCACAGGTGGAATAGAGTTCTCTGGAAGAGCGTTAAATGCAGATTTTTGGGTATCAGGCGCAGGCGAACTAGATGCACTCCAGCTTCAAACACAGGCAGCAACTGTAAACCTTGCAGGAGTTGGATCAATCGGACTTAACTGCCTTGAAAACCTGACAATCAACGCTTCCGGAACCGGTTCAGTGTCATACACAGGTTCTCCTGTAATCAACCAGAGAACAAGCGGCGTTGTCAGTGTAAGAAAACTGGATTGAGGATATCTATTTTGAGCAGCCGTTATATGCTATTTTGCAAGCTTGAAAAATAGCATATAACGGTATATAGTTATTGATAAGAGGTTTTTATGAAAATTGTTTTTTCTTTTTTGGTATTTTTTCTTGCGGCGTTTTCTGTTTATTCCGGCGGCATTGGGGAAGTACAGTTGGTGAACGAGCAAACCATCCCATTAGATAATATTTCTGATATAGATATTTTTTACAGATCAGAAGGAATTACTTTATTAACAGGTGATACCAATTCACTTGTTATTAAAGAATATATGAGCAGAGACGACTCAAGTTATTATGCAAATATTACAAGCAGTGGAAATAAACTAACAATTAGAAGGGGAAACCGGCCTCTTTCTTCAGGATTTTTTAACCAGCTTCGTGTTCGTGTTGAAGTGTACATTCCACGGCATCCGCTTTTAGGTTTTTCTGTTGAAACATCAAGCGGAAGAATATCCACACCATTTGACGAAAGATTATCTTCACCTGTTTCCGACAGAAGACTGGTACAGGGAACTGTTGGGGAAGGCAGCCCGGGCAACAGTATAAATATTAGGACAAGTTCCGGTTCAATATCAGTAAACTGGAGGCGATGATTTGGGGATAACTGGCAAAAGTATCTGCCGTTCTCTAATTATGTAAACTTCCCCATACCCCCTTGCCATCCCCTTTCCCCAAAAAACAGCGTATTATCTCAATGGAATAAAAGACTTTGGTGTAATTTGATTTTTCTTTATTTTTTGGTAAACTGATTTTTGTGGAAAACGAATTGAAAGAAAGCAAAATCCCTGAAATCTGGGAAACAGAAGAAGACAAAAAACTTTCTACTTTTGACTTAAAGACAAAGTATAAAAAATACCTTCAAGAGCATTTCCAAGGAAAACAATATTTGAACAAAGATACCGGCATATTGATTTCCGTTTCCAGTAACGGCGTAAGGCAGTGGATAACAAAGTCCAGATCAAGAGACAAAATTATTGTAATACAGGTTTTGGATTTCTTGCTTGAAAACAGCAAGCATGAAGGACAGCCTATTCCCGACAGGAAAGAACGGGCGGAAATTGAACACTATAAACATTTTCTGCATACGGTATCAATAAATGGGAAAAAGTACAGTGCGGTTCTGAAAATTGTTAAACCTGTCAACCAGAGCCACAAGTTTTATTACTGTTCGTTAGAAAGTATATAGGCAAAAAAATCGCACGATAGGGACACGGGTAACCTGCCTAAACAGATAAATCCCCCTCAATCGCGCGACTTCTGGCTACCGCCTATCTACAATATCGCTTAAATTCCCCATTTTGTCAAGCTGTTTTCGACCCACTAAACAAAAGAAAAAGAACAGTAAAAAGGGGAAAAAGACAGCATCACTTACGCCGAGAAGTTGACTTTTCCTGCTGACGGTCGTGTTTCCTTCGCTTAACACATTCCGTCAACAGGTATTCGATCTGCCCGTTGACGGAACGGAATTCATCTTCTGCCCATGCGTAAAGTTCTTTCCACAATGCGGGCGAGAGCCGCAGGGGAATTTGCTTTTTGGAGTTCGCTTCGTCCAATTGACACTCCGGTTTTAGTATAACGAACCGCTGTTGACAACCGGCTGAGCGTCGCGGTTGCCGCAGAGTACCACAAGCAGATTGCTGACCATTGCAGCTTTGCGTTCATCATCCAAAACCACGATATTACTGTCGCTCAATTTGGTCAAAGCCATTTCCACCATGCCGACTGCGCCTTCAACGATCATCTGGCGTGCATCAATGATTGCAGAAGCCTGTTGACGCTGCAGCATTGCGGCGGCAATCTCCGGCGCATAAGCCAGGTGGGTGATGCGCGCTTCTTCTATGTTAAGCCCGGCGATTTCCACTTTTGCCTGTATTTCTTCCTTCAGCTTCATTGCGATTTCCTGACTGCTGCCGCGGAGAGTTTTTTCGTTGTCATCGCCGTAGGTGTCGTAGGGGTACAGCCGCACGATGTTTCTAAGCGCGGAATCGCATTGAATGGACAGGAATTCTTTATAATTGTCCACGTTAAAAACAGCCTTTGTGGGATTTACAACTTTCCATACTACAACAATGCCGATTACGATGGGGTTTCCAAGCTGATCGTTGATTTTTTGTTTGTCGTTGTTGAGCGTTGTAACTTTAAGCGAAATCTTTCTGTCAACAAGCCCTGTCCACGGACTCTTCAGACTGCCTCCAAGTGCAGAAATATTGGCTTTGGACTGATCGACTGTAGCGCCGCTGGTCAATGCGCCGGTACCCGCTGCAGGATTCACTGCTGTTACAAAGGGGTTTACACAGAAAAACCCTTCGTTTTTGATTGTGCCGTAATACTTTCCGAACAGAGTTAAAACAAGCGCTTCGTTTGGTTTGACAATTTTCAGCCCAAGATACGGAACCCAGCCGATCAGGGAAAAGTATACGATGCCCGCAATAGTCAAAATAAGTCCGGGTGCATACGCATCTCCATAACGGCTTAACAGGGTTATGCCGAAAATCATCGCAGCCAGCGAAGCTAATAACGCCAGCGTGATTAAAACCAGCATCAGCATACCGCCTGCGGTTTTTGCTTTTCTCTCTTCATAGTGAATCAAGGTCGAATTACTCATAAATGGCCTCCTATGCCATAAGATATTAATATGATATCATTTTAATATCTTATTGATTCTTTGTCAAGAGGCCGCAGGATTTTTTTTAATGCTGCTACAAAAACATATTTAAAAGCAAAGTAATTTCGCCTTCGTCAAGGGCGGCGGTTTTGACATCGACATTGGTTCCGGTTAATACAGGCGGATTTGCAAAAAATATCGAAGCAATGTGGCTTTGCCCGTCAGACATAAAGTTTGCCGCAAGGCTCAGAATGGATGCCATACCCCGCGCCTGAGACGTTGTTTCATAAAGGAATCTGAGTGTCGCTTCCCATTTACCATCGTCTGCCGAGTTCAGGTTAAAAAAAAGCTGCTGGACTGGAAATTGCAGGGGAATTCCCGCTTCGTTCATTACACGCCTGATCATCGGTGCGGGGTCTTCAAGCCAGCATGAAAGAGGCGATGCCTGGCGGAATTCTGTAAAACCTTCCGGGATTAAAACGCCGCGGGATGCAGGCAGCGGGTCGGCAGGTTCTGTTGTAGTCGAAGCTGAAACATAGGCAAGCCTTGCAGATACCATGATGGAAAGTCCTGCGCCGCCGGAGTACCAGTAATCCCTGCCTGCTAAAGACCTGCGTTTTTGCCAGTTTCTGTCAAATGAAAAGGCAAGCCCTGCCCAAAAACTTGGATAACTTCCAACAGCTTCAAGCTGAAAACGCCGCCCCGTTTCAGGCGGGAATATAGCGACTGCAACAGATGAAGTTCTTTCCATCATGTCGCGCGCCTGTTCGTTTTCAAGTTCTTCTGCAAGCAGTAGTTCAAGAATTGGACGCGCCCGTTCTACATCGGCGAGAATGTATGCTGAAGCGCCGCTGTTAAGATTGAGGGTTGTTACCACTTGCGTTGCCGGCGTAGTTTTACATGAGAATAAAAAGAGTACTGCGATTAAGAGTGAATATTGGGCAGCACGCAGAATATTTTGAATTGGAATTTGCTGAAATTTATTTTGCACAAAGGCACGGAGATCACAAGGGACACAAAGGTAAGATTTGGGGTTGGAGGCTTTCTTTGTGTTCTTCGTGAGCTTGGCGCCTCTGTGTGAAAAAAAACCAGTATTTCCGTTAGGCTTTTTCAATTTTTACCTGCCATGTTTCTCCTCCGTCTGCAGACGAGTCTGTAGACGAGTCTGCTGACGAGTCTGCCGACGATGCTTCAAGCGGGATTTGACCATCAACTTTTTTCCATTCGGTTTTCACTGCCAAAGTTTCTGAAGCAACGCTTTTGCCAAAGACATCCCATGCTTCTTTTAAACTGCCGCTTCCGTATATGGATAATTCAATGCGGTCGGTAACAGAAAGACCCATTTCCTTTCGGGCATTTTGTATGCCGCGTATGAGGTCGCGGATATCGCCTTCCATACTTAGCTCACGGGTGATTTCCGTATCAAGGCCGACGGTTAGGGTACCCTCGTTCAGAACGCGAAGATTTGCTCTTTCCTTTCTTCGGATGTCAAGTTTTTCTGTTGTGATTTCCAGCGCTTTTGTACCGCCTTCGCAGGGGATGTCTATGGAATGGGATGCGCCTTCCATTATTTTTTGAATCTCTGCATGGCTTAGTTTTTCAATCCTAGCGGCAGCGGATTTCATGTCTTTTCCAAGTTCTTTTCCAAGCACTCGGAAGTTTGCTTTTACTTCGTATTCCACAAGGGCTTCTTCGTTGTCTGAAAAAACAATTTCTTTTACATTTAATTCTTCGCGGATAATGTCTGCCATTTCCTGCAGGGCTTTTCTTTCGTCATTGTTGCGCGTAACAAGCTCGGCTTTGCGCAGGGGCTGGCGCATTTTGATGTTGTACTGCGACCGAAGGGAGCGGCCAACAGTTACTGCCGAAAGGACTGCCGCCATTTGGAATTCCAGATCCTTGTCGCGGCGCTTTTCGTCCATTACAGGATAATCCATTAGGTGCACAGATTCCATGTCGCTTTCAAGGCGAAGGTTCTGCCAGATGGCTTCGGTGGTAAACGGCATGAACGGGCATGCTATCGTAATAAGCGTCTTCAGCGCATGGTAAAGCGTCCCGTAGGCTTCGAGCTTGTCGCTGTCGTTTTCGCTTCGCCAAAAACGGCGGCGCGAGCGTCGGATATACCAGTTGTTAAGAAGATCGATAAAACGAAGGATTGGATCGATGCCGCGGCTTAAATCGTATGCGTCAAGCGCGCCTGCGGTTTTTTCGATTAGAACTTGAGTTTCTGAGAGGATCCATTGATCCAGCGGATTTGACGGATTTTCCGGCGCGCCTTTTGCAGTAATCTTGTCGATGTTTGCATAAGTGATAAAAAAGCTGTAGGCATTCCAAAGCGGGATGATGATGCTTTTCATTACCTCGCGAACTCCGTCGTCGCTGTAACGAAGGTCGTCGGCTTTTACCACAGCGGAATGTACAAGGAACAACCTAAGAGCATCCGCTCCGAATGAATCGATCACTTCGTTTGGATCTGTGTAGTTGCGAAGGCTCTTGCTCATTTTTTTGCCGTCGCTTGCAAGCACAAGGCCGGTTACAACACAGTTGTTAAACGCAGGTTTTTTAAACAATGCAGCTCCAAGGACGGTGAGGGTATAAAACCACCCGCGTGTCTGATCGAGGCCTTCGCTTATAAAATCCGATGGAAAATGATTTTCAAAAAATTCTTTATTTTCAAACGGGTAGTGATTTTGCGCATACGGCATTGCGCCCGATTCAAACCAGCAGTCGAGAACTTCCGGGACGCGGGTCATTATCCCGCCGCACTCAGACGCGCCGTCATCCGCTGCATTTTCTGAAGGAACCGCACTGCACTTGAAGGTGATTTTATCAACAAAATGTTTGTGTAAATCTTCGGGGTACACGCCTGAAAGTTCTTTCAATTCCGCGCGGCTGCCTATGCAGATTAATTTGCCGCAGTCGGAACACCGCCAGATTGGAAGGGGATTTCCCCAGTAGCGGCTTCGGCTGATTGCCCAATCGCGCGCGCCTTCAAGCCATTTGCCGAAGCGGCCGTCCTTGATGTGTTCGGGAACCCAGTAGATTTGCCTGTTTACGTCAAGCAAATCCTGTTTAAATTTTTCAACGCTGACAAACCACGAACCAACGGCGCGGTAAATCAACGCGCTTTCGCACCGCCAGCAATGCGGATAAGGGTGGAGAATCTGATCGCGCTTTACAAGTTTTCCCTCGGCTTTTAATTTTTCGATAATTGCCTTGTCTGCATGCTTTACAAAGGTTCCTGCAAAATCGGTAACTTCATCCGTGAATTTACACTCAGCATCCACAGGGCAGATAACAGGAATTCCCGTTCCTTTTAAAACACGCGCGTCATCTTCACCAAACCCCGGCGCAGTATGCACGATACCTGTGCCGTCCTCGGTGGTAACAAAATCACCAAGGAATGTACGAAAAGCATTCGGCGTATCTTTAAAGTACGGAAGAAGCGGCTCATACTCAATCCCCGCAAGCTCCGCACCCTTTTTCTTCCATATAACTTTATATTCTGACGGTTCCTTAAAATAAGCAGGCAACCGCGCCTCAGCAATGATGTAGTGGGTAGTTGTTAGTGGAGAGTGGTTAGTGGTTAGTGATGGGTTTGCAGTCAGGTCTTCAATCAACACATAATCTATGTCTGCACCAAGAGTAAGGGCGAGATTCGACGGCAAAGTCCAGGGTGTGGTCGTCCACGCAAGTAAATAAGTATTAGAAGGAATTTCAAACATCTGTTCACTATTCACTACTCCCTGATCACTAACCTTGAATCTTACTGTGATTGACGGATCGTGAACATCTTTATAGCCGCCGAGATTTAGCTCGTGGTTGGAAAGAACTGTTGCGCAGCGGGGGCAGTACGGCAGGATGTAATGGCCTTCGTAGAGGAGGCCTTTTTCCCAAAGGGCGGCAACGATCCACCAGATTGTTTCCATATAATCGGGAGCCATTGTTTTGTAGTCATTGTCGAAGTCCACCCAGCGGCCGAGGCGTGTAATGGTGGCGCGCCATTCTTCCACATAACGAAGAACGGAAGCGCGGCAGGCTTCGTTGAAGTTGGCTATCCCGTATTCTTCGATTGCGGTTTTTGAGTTAAGATTGAGTTCTTTTTCGATTAAATTTTCGACGGGAAGACCGTGGCAATCCCAGCCGAAACGGCGTTCGACTTTTTTGCCTTTCATTGCCTGATAGCGCGGGATGATGTCTTTTATCGTGCTTGGAACAAAGTGGCCGAAGTGCGGAAGGCCTGTTGCAAACGGAGGACCGTCGAAAAAGACAAACTCCTGCGCCCCTTCGCGCTGTTCGATGGATTTTTTGAAAATATTGTTTTGCTCCCAGAATTTAAGAACTTCTTCCTCTAATTTGGGAAAGCTGACTTTTGGGTCTATCGGTTTATACATACGCCGCTCCTGAAAAAAGTATGCCATATTAGGATTTTTTTTTCTATTGTTGTATATCGTGTGCCAGAAAAATAATAGTGAATTGTACACAGACTGTAACATTAAAAGAGGATTTTCGTCATACAGCATTTTCTTTTAAAAACCAAAAAAACACCCATGATGCCTTGCGACCATTCTGAAAATATAGTAGAATATCAAAATGAATATGAGGCTTGCCCAAGTTAACAAAAAAAACTCACAAAATCCAAGCTTAAAATTGCCTTCGGCAATTTTAAGCACTGAACAGCCAACAGCCAACAGCCAACAGCCAACAGCCAACAGCCAACAGCCAACAGCCAACAGCCAACAGCCAACAGCCAACAGCCAAC
>Ga0099364_10010372_pt1 | contig 12809 bp, 10 predicted proteins | sample TergutTh196P3_FD_73070 | JGI IMG/M metagenome (GOLD analysis project Ga0099364, IMG submission 73070) | Microcerotermes parvus P3 segment gut microbial communities from Pointe-Noire, Republic of the Congo - Th196 P3 | ecosystem: Host-associated > Arthropoda: Insects > Digestive system > Gut ... | reverse complement strand
GATTACAGCGTTTTATATAATTTTGGCAGCGGTGAGATTAAAATCTGCGACATTGATTTTTACGCGAAACAATCATATATCAATGGCATGGGCAGAGCGCTGGGCGACCCGGTTATAATGTCGCCGGAAGAGTTCCGTATTGGCGGGTTAATCGATGAAGTCAGCAATGTCTATAACATGGGGGCGGCTGCTTTCCGGCTATTTTGTTATAACGAGTGCGACCGCTCGCCTGAAGCGTGGACGCTTTCGCCGGAATTATATGAGGTTGCGAAACGCGCCGTCAGCGATGAGCGAAGCGAACGGCAGCAGTCGATTGAACAGTTGATAGATGAATGGCGGGCAGACTCATCGCAGATAACGAGGAGGAACCGGCGTGATGGTTAAAGGCGCATTGATTTATATAAAATAAAAAATACGAGGTAATAACATGAATAAATGGATATTAGTTGACCGTACGGTGTCAAACCAAGTATCGGGTATAGCAATGAAATGCTTCACGAAAGCGCTTGAACAAGCCGGCATTAATTATGAACGGCGCACAACATGGACGGGAGCGTTGCCTGAGCATATAATAATTGCCGCGAAAAATACTGACGCGCTTGCGGGAAATCTGCTTGATTTAAAACTGACTGCGCCTGAGAGCATACAGCTTGCGGCGCATGGCTCGGCACGCATTATTTCCGGCAGCGACGAGTTCGGGCTTGCTTACGCGCTGATGGAAATGGCAGAGCGTTTAGAAGCCTACGGTGAGCAGGCATTAACAGGACTTGAAGAATATAATAAATCGCCGCACACAGCGGTTCGCGGTATGGACAGGCTTATAGCTAACACAGGCGACTGCGAATGGTGGATGAACGAAGAATACTGGCGATGGTATCTTGAAGAACTGCTTGCGGCAAGATTTAACAGGCTGGTTTTGCTTGTTGGTTTTGACACGCCGTATCTTTCGCCGCCGTACCCGTTTTTTGTTGATGTGCCCGAATATCCCGATGTTAAAGTGATCACGCCGGGACTTGACCGCGCCGGGCATTTGGCGGCTCTGCGTAAATTAGGGCAGCTTGCGCATGAATACGGAATGGAATTTGTGTTCGCCACGTGGCAGCAGTCACTATGGACGTCTGACCAGACTGCGATGATTGAGGGTGTTACTGATTTGGCCGGATATTGCGCCGCAGGGATTCGCGAGCTTGTATTGCAGTGCCCGGAAATAGATATGGTGCAATTCAGAGTAAATCATGAAGCGGGCGTAGGCACGCATATTACTGCGGAAGATTTCTGGTACGGCATGATTGACGGTCTTGCGAAAGCTAAAGATACGGGCAGAACTGTAAAACTTGATCTGCGCGCAAAAGGTCTGACAGATAATATGATAATTTACGCGAAAGAGCAGGGCTTTGAACTCACTGTTTCGACTAAATACTGGTGCGAACAGGCAGGTTTGCCGTATCACCTGACGAAAATGCGCACAGAAGAACTAACACGGCTTGATAATCTGAATCATGCGCGGAGATACAGCTACGCAGATATGCACAAAAAACCGCGCCTGCATAACTTTTTATATAGGTTATGGAACGACGGCTCGACTGATTTATTTACATGGGGCGACCCTGATTACGTGCGGCGTTTTATCGCGAGCTTAGAGCTTGGCGATGCGGTAGGGTTTGAACTGATGCCGCCGTTATCGCTCAAAGGCGGCGCGCAGGATATGATGTATACAGGCTGGCATATTTTCGATGATGTTAATATGCGTTTCGGAAAATACGAAGATGAGCGATACTGGCTGTTTTGGCGGTTGTTCGGGCGTATCGGGTATGATTTGCATGAAGACAGCGAAGCATGGACTCGTATTGCAAAGCAAAAATACGGAGCGGCGGCAGATTCGCTTTTATCGGCGGTTAGCAGCGCAAGCCGTATAGTACCGTTTATAGTTGCCGCACAAATGCCCGTACACCCGCAGCTGCACTACTGGGCGGAACTATCCACAGGAGCGGCGTTGTTTGCAGAGCATAATCATAACCGGGCTTTTAAGCACGCGCGCATCACTTATCAGAGTGCAGAACCGTCTGATGCAGGGCTCTTTTACCCGATAAATGATTATGTGCGTGATTCGTTAGAGGGAAAGGAAGACGGGCGTTACACACCGTGGCAGCGCGCAGCTTGGCTTGCGGATATGGAGAAAAATACGGTTAAATACTTTGAACAGGCACGCGGCATTGGACTGCCCGATACGCCCGAAGCCCGCGGATTGGAGCTTGATTTGAAAATGCTGTGTGGGCTTGCCGGTTATCATGTGCAAAAAATTATAGCGGCGGTGCAACTGGCTCAATACGAAATAACAAAACGTAAGGAATATGCTTTGTCAAGCTTGAATTTTATGCGGATAGCGCGAGATCGGTGGAATAATCTCGCTGAACTCGGCAAATCTTATCATAAAAATTTAGTGTTCATGGTAGGCGGCGGAAAGTTCAGAACAGGCACATGGAGCGAGTATTTGCCGGAAATGGACGCGGATATAGAAAAACTGAAAGAACTTGCACAGGGCGCAGTTTCAGAAGCATCATTACAAATGGTAAAGCCGCAGATTTCACCGCCCGCATGGCGTGATAATCTGCCGAAAATCTGCAAATCAGGTCAGGCTCTGCCTGTCACGCTTGAAGTATGCGCGCAGGATAGTTTCCGCGGCAATATAAAAATGCGTTACAGGCATACAAATCAGCTTGAGGGCGCGTTTTTATCAGCAGAGCTTTTTTATTCAGACGGCGCATGGTACGGCGAAATACCGGGCGGATATATCACGCCGGAATGGGATTTGCTGATATACTTTGAAGCTGTTTCGAATGAAGGCGACGGGATTATTTATCCGGGGCTATGGCATCCGAACCACGCTCTGCCGTATCATATAGTGCGGGTGCAGTGAGGATGTTATTTTTAATTTGCGGAATGGATAAATCCATTCCCTACAATTTACAATCGAAGGGGAGAAAAAATGAATAATATTTGTTTGATATTCACAGAATCAAAAGGCAGGATCAATAAAAATATATACGGGCATTTTTCGGAACATATCGGCGGCGTATTTTATGACGGGCTGTGGGTAGGCGAAGATTCAAATGTGCCGAATATACGCGGCTTCAGGCGTGAGCTCGTCGAGAGCTTTAAAAAAATCAAGCCGCCTGTATTAAGATGGCCGGGCGGGTGTTTTGCGGAGACTTATGACTGGCGCGACGGTATCGGCGAAAGAAGCAAGCGGCCTGAAACCGTGAACTGGTGGTATAATCACGACAAGCGCACGGAAACCAATCAAGTGGGCACGCATGAATTTGTGGATTTCTGCCGTCTTGTCGGGGCTGAGCCGTATTTTGCCGCTAATATCACATCGACGACAGCTCAACATATAAGAAACTGGATAGAATACTGCAATTTTCCGGAGAATCTGACAAGCCTTTCAAGACTGCGCGGAGATAATGGCGACGCAGCGCCGTTTAACATAAAATACTGGGGGATCGGCAACGAGAACTGGGGAGGCGGCGGTAACATGACGCCGGAAATGTACGCGCGGGAATTTAAAAAATATAAAGAGATATGCGGCTCTGTCAATAATACAGACTGCAAGTTTATAGCTTGCGGACCGAACGGGCATGATTTTAACTGGACGAAAGGATTTTTCGAAGAATATAAATATAACAGCGGCTTGCAGGGTTCGTTCTACGGGTTCGCGCCTCATTATTACTGCGGTTCGGCCGGTCATCCGCTTGAGTTCAGCAAAGACGAGTATTATCAGCTGCTCTCACAGGCAAGCGAAATGCAGCCGCTGATCAACAGCCATCGCGCAATCATGGATTATTACGACCCTAAGCGCACGATTGGGCTTATTGTTGACGAGTGGGGCTGCTGGCATCAGGGCGGCACGGGACCGAGCAAGGGTTATAATTTATTTGAGCAGCAGAGCACAATCCGAGACGCGCTTGCGGCGGGGCTGACACTTAATATATTTAATAATAACTGTGATATTGTAGCTATGGCGAATGTGGCGCAGTTATGCAATAATTTGCACTCGCTGTATCTTGCGGGGGGAGATAATTTTGTCGAAACGCCGAATTATTTTGTATTTGATATGTTTAAATCTCACCGGGACAGCAAGCAGATTAAAATAGCCGATGATTTTGAGATGCTGCAAGTCAAGGACAGGGCGGAGATAAAAGCTGTGTCGAGTTCAGCGTCTGTAAATGAAAACGGGGATATCACAATAACGCTTGTAAATCTTGATTATGACAGCGATAGATCAGTGAAACTGAGCGCGTTCGGCGGAGATATTGCGGGGCAAGCAGGTATAACGGTGCTTACAGCGGACGACCCGCGCGCGCATAACAGTTTCGGGAAGCCAAAGGCTGTTCAGCCGGCAAGTTACAGCAAGTCTGTTAAAACGGGCGATACGCTTGAACTGCCGAAGTCAAGCATTGTTTCGGTTGTTATAGCTGAATAATACAGCCTCTGTAAAAAGTCAAACCGCTGTATCTATTCAAGATTTTCGATTAGCGCCACGGTTCTCTCCACCCTTGTCTGCGAGCGTTCAAGGATTCTTTCGATAGCCGAGGCGAAATTACCGCTTCTTGACCTTAAAACACTCTGAATCTCACCGTGCAGCGCCCAGCCGAACATCTCATCAAGAGAGACTATTTTATTCCGGATTATAATATCGAGCATCTCTTCCGAATCGTCGTCGCGCGCGTATTTACCGAGCAGGGTTTTTTCGTAATACGCGGGGAGCAGCCCGTATTTTGACTCGGCGCCCATAGCTTCAAGAATCGCGCCCGTGCGTTCAAGATTGGTGTTTGTCACGGGGACAAGCATAAGATTCATGCACCAGCTGTCGGCGAAGCTGATATAATCGGCTTGGTTTTCGTCGGCTTTGGGCGGGGGCAGTATGCCGAAATCCGTATCTGTCTCTCTCATTCGCTCAGCCAGCTGCAAAACCTCGGAGAAAAACAATCCCCTGCCGTCCTCAAAAGTCGTCATCAACACATATTCCGGTCCCCGGTCGTCCAGACCTATATAATCGCCGTCGAACATTACAGCGTCTCTATGCGATAAAATATTAATTATTTTTTCAAGTGTCTGCATGGTTTTTTCGTTTCCGGCGGTCAGCGAGGGGTTCCCGCTGCTGTCTTTTATTATGGTATGTTCCCCCGCGGAATAAAATAATTTTATGGTGCTTCCGGACTGGACAAGATAGCCGTACTGGTCGTGCTGGTCGAATATGCCGTCGCCGTTCACATCTCTGGATGCGTCCTTGCACATATCATAGAAAGTATCAAGAGTCCATTTATTTTCCCTGACTAAATCATACGGGCTGTCGAGGGCAAAATCGGCTATCATCTGCTTGTTAAATAAAAAGACCCTTAAAGCGTTGCTGTTTGTCGCCATAATATCACCCGACGCGGCAAAAATTTTATTGACTACCGAAAGCTGGTCGATAATAGATTTATCCCACCACGGCTTGTCAAAATCAAGATACATGACCTCGTTTAAATCGACAAGACAGCCTGTGGTTATCAAATCTGCCGTTTGGTTCTGCCTGACAAACAGAACGTCGTATTCGTCCGAGCCGGACTGTATAACGCGCCTTATTGCGCTGGACTGCATAGTTGTGGTCGTTGTCGGTATTCCCACGATTTCAAAGTTGTATTTTTCTTCAAGATATAAATTGCGCATATAGACGGCGTCGTTGATCACTTCGGCGCCTTGTTCCATTTCGTCATGGACTATATCGCGAAGCCCCCATACGCCGGCTTCCTCCACGCTGCTGTAGAACGCCCTGAACTTATATCCCTCAAAATCCAAGTCTTCGGGTATATCGGGGAGCAGCTTAATTTCTTCCTGAACTGCGGGGGTTTGGGTTTCATCGTCTTGAATGTTGGTTTCAGCCGGGACGTTGGTGTCCCCGTCTTCTGCGGCGCTTTGATTATCTCCGCACGCAGCCGCGAGTATTAAAATCAAAGCAAGAGATAAGCATATTATAATCTTTTTCATAAATTTACAAACCTTTCTGTTATAATTTATTATTTATTAATTAAAATGCGGCAGATATTTTTTATGCGTTTTTAATATACAGTCCGCTATTTTTACGGCGGTTTCTTTGTTTATTGCGACTGAATCCGCAAGTAACGCTTGTATTACCATATTTCTGTCCCCGCTCACCGACGCCTCGATGGTCAGCGCATGGGATGAAATGACGCGCTGTAAAACCGCGTTAAGACCGGCGGGAAGCGCGCCGTAATTATACGGGTGGAACCCCGCGCTGTTGACAAGCGCCGTCACTTCAAGCAGTGCCTCTTGCGGCAGATTCGGAACAGTCCCGTTATTCGGCAGATTGACCGTCCGCTCTACAGGTTTGCCGCCGTTTGCCGCCGCCATGACCACGTCTGTAAATAAATCTTCGTCGCGGAACGTATTGCCCGTTTCTGTTTCGGGCAGCACTTCAAGCGGCTTATACCCGTATGCCTGCGCCTCCATTTCAGCGCATACCTCGTCCCAATATTTTGCATATTTTTCAAAATTATGCCCGCCGTCTACTCCGAACGTTTTGCCGTAGTATGCGCCTTCTGCCTGCATCAGCGGCATAAATTCGCAGATATGGCCGTCGCCTACCGCAGGATACGCGCCGAATGTTTCGAATAATTCCCAGGTATACTGCCCGTGCATATATTTACTTCCGCTTTTTTCCGCCGCTTCCCTCACAAGCCCCCAAGCGTTTTTGCCTTCATACATAAAATCGGTAATCCATGTGAAGTGATTTACCCCGACCGCTTTGCTCCACGTTTCTTCAAACGGTACGCCGATTAAATCCGCAAGATTATGCTGGATAGATGTCACGCCGTAGCATAAACCGACAGTTTTGATTTTGCTGTATTTATTCAATGCCCAGCAGTTCGCCGACATGGGGTTGGTAAAATTAACAAAAAGCGCGTCGGGGCACAGTTTTTCCATATCCGCCGCTATTTCCAGCAGCACGGGTATTGTCCGCATAGCGCGGGATAAACCGCCCGCTCCGAATGTATCCCCCGTGCTTTGGTATATATTAAACTGCCGGAACATAAACACGTCCTGCTCCCATGCTTTTCTGCCGCCCACTCCTATCGTGGACACAACGACGTCAGCCCCGCTAAGTTCATCCAAACGGTTTACCGAGCCCTTTATTTTCATGTCGGATTTATAATGTTCAATAAGTTTATACCCCAAATTAAGAGCGATATCCAAACATTTTTCATCAATATCCACCATGCAAAGCTCCCAGCTGCCGCCCCGCTTGATTAAACTTTCAACGATTCCTTTAGTAAAATAAGTGCTTCCGACTCCAAGCAATACCATTTTCATTATTATATGCCCTCTTTGTTATATCGTTCATTCAAAACTTTATTATACTCGGCATTAGGCGGGAAATTAACGCTTTTTAATATGCTCGGCGTGATATTTTTCTCCATGAGCTTCTCCACAAGCTCCGCGCATAACGCCCAGCATATATAAGCCGCAGCAATCCCCGAGGCGGGTATAAAAGGCGCTTCAATCCCGTCAACCTCAAGCATCGCGTCCCCGAAAGGCGCACAGTTATCCAGCGTCACATCAGCCAGCTCAAACAGCCTTTTGCCGCATGAGTGCATAGATTCAAGCGTTTTTGAATACGCAACGGACGTTAAGCCGATAACTTTTACTCCAAGTTTTTTGCACTCAACAGCCAAATCTATCACATTAAGCGTCTTGCCTGAAACCGAACCGATTATCATTATATCCCCCGGCAGTATATTACCGTGCCGCAGAGCATATTCGGCCAGTCCTTCCATTGATGCGTTCTTTCCGGTCATCGGGCGGCTCCAGCCGGATGATTCAACACCCGCGTGATACCTGAACCGCCGCATCAGCACAAGCCCACCCGCCCTGTTTAACAGCTCTGTATCTATCAGATGCCCCGTGTCAAACAAGTGTACACAGCCGCCCCCCGCGACGCTGTCCGCCATAAGCCGGCCGGCGGCTTCGATATTTGCTTTCTGTGAGGTTCTGATTCTTTCAAATAAATCCTCCGTCGCGTCATAAAATCTTTCTTTTAACATAATTTTGCACCTTTCCGTATTATTACAAATATTTTATCCTGTTTTTATATTTTTGCATAAGCACGGCGTTTTTCTCGTCGCCGCCGTCTATGTTCGCGCTGATAAATACCGGCGGCGTGATACCGCGCTCCATAAACAGACCCGCCGCTTGCGCTGTCACCGCGTTTATTACCGCCGCGCCCGTGACAGTAGACGTAGGCGAGGTTTTCTGCTCAAAACCCTCTATTTTAATCGCCGCGTCACCGGTTTCACCGCAGTTATCAATCACCAAATCCGCAGTTTCATATAAATTCATGCCGCTTTTTGAGCGCGGTTTAGACGCGCGCGAATATTCAAGCGACGTTATCGCGATAACATAAGCGCCGATCTCGCGCGCACGGATCGCCATATCAACCGGCACGGCATTGCGTCCCGATACGGAGTGTATAATAAGCAAATCACCTTTTTTAATATTATATTCATCCGCGATTATCGCGCCGTACCCGTCGACGCGCTCAAGCTTGCTTGTCAGGGTTGAGGGTACAATATCGCACATCAGACCGGGCGGGAATATCGGGTTAATAATCGCAAGGCCGCCTGTCCTGTAAAACGCTTCCTGCGCTATTATCCCCGCGTGGGTGCAGCCGAATATATATATCATGCCCTCGGGGCTTGCGGCCGTGTCAACTATTTTCTCCGCCGCTTTTTTCATATTATCGCTCTGCTCCTCAAACAACCGCTTTAATATGCCGCTTATCTTTTCATAATACTGCGTGATATAATCCATAAAAATTTTCCGCCTTTCTTTTATTAAATATTAATCCTAACCAGATAATCTTTAAACTCTTTTTTTAAATGCTCAAGCTGATTATTTGTGATTGTGCCGTTTTTATCAAATATAAACTTAATCATGCCGGCCATCACAGGGTCAAACAATCCGTTTTTGCATACCGCATCGGGATAAGTGCCGCGTATCACGCCCGCCATCGACTCAAGCATATACGGCGTGCCTTTCCATACTCCGCCGCTCGCGTATATTATCACAGGCTCACCGGTTAAAATAATATTTTCAGCCTCGGCTTTTTTAATCGCGCTAATCATCTGCAGCCCCATATCCCTGCCCGCCGAGTATATTATCTCCCCTGCGGCTTTATCGCCCGCGCGCTCGCATTGGGCGACTTGTCTTGCAAAGCCCGCGTATAAGCTGCGCTGGTTATTGTTTTCTTTATATAATCTGCTTGTGATCAAATGCGGTCCGTCTATATTAAAATACTCGTACAGCTTGTCTGCAAGCATCGTCGGCTCGCCCCAGCCCGCTATATATTTTATAGCGGCGGATATGCCCTGTATGCCGATATGCGCGCCGCTGCCCTGGTCGCCCGCGGGTATGCCGAAGCCGCCCACATGCACGATTTTTCCGCCATCGCAGTACAGTGCGCCCGAGCCTGTGCCGGCGAGGGCGACGCCGCCCGTGTAACCCAGGGATGCGGCGAGAATATGACTGTGCGTTTCGCTTATCACGTTAAACGCCGCGTTTTCCGTAAGCCTGTCCGATATTTCACGCATCAATATATCTTTAAAAAAATCTGCCGGACCTACTATTGTCGCATATATATTGTTTATAACAAATTCGCCGTCTAATTCAGAGGTCAGCAGTTTTACCGCTTCCGCCATGTTTTCGCCGATTTTTGCGTTAGTTTCAAAATTAGGGTTAACCGAGCCTGAGCTGCTCTGCGCGGCGAGCTTTAAATCGTCGCTGAAAGCTATAATTCTTAAACTTGTGCCGCCGCCGTCCGCACATATATTTATATTTTTCATATATCCTTCCATTCGTTATAACTATAAATAATCGCTTTTATCAATAATCTTTAAAATATGTTTTTCGCACCGTTCGCTTATCATAGAATCAAGCTCAGGACCTTCCATTATTGCAATAGCTTTTTCACGCGCCCTGTTATAATCTGTATCTTTAAGATTGCGCCAGCCGCTGAATGTTTCACGCGAAAACACGCTTGGCTCCCATAAGCAGTTCCGCGCATTTTCGGCTGTGTGCAATTGTCCGAGAAAGACCGAATCCTCTTTTATACATTCCGTTACCGCTTCAAGCGCGAGTTCCGATTCGCTGATTTCAAAACCTTGATAAATACGCCTTAAATAGCTCACAGCCTCATTATCCAGAACCATCTGCACGGGAGAATAAATCTCGTCAACCGATAAAAGCCCCGCGGCAATATAACAGCTTTGACCTTTCATCAGACTCGAAAGCGCCGCGCTTATCTTTTGCACACCCGCCTCATAAGACGGAACTTTCGCGTCTGATAATCCGCCGCTTCCCCAAAACGGTATACCGTAATAACAGGCGATGTCAGCGATTGCGCTGTTCATCAGCAGACGTTCGGGCCGCCCGAACATAAATGCGCCGGTGCGCATATCCGCAACAGAAACAGAGCCGCTTAGGTTTAAATATTTTTCCCCGTACAGCGCCGCTCTCATTATTGACAAAAATAACTGCTCGGCGATTTGCAGAGCGATACTTCCCGCCAAAGTGACAGGCGCGCTTAACCCGGCAGACGGCATATTGCCTACGCCGACCTGCAGCCCTTTGTCCCTGAACCATATTATCTGCTCTGATTCCGCATGACCCATCTTAAGCGGTGAGATCAAATAAACCGTACCGCAGAAGACATCGGCGATGTTTAAAGCGCGTTCTTCCGCGTATTTTTCCCATATTTCATATATTGCGGGGCAAAGTGATATGTCCCATACAGACGCCGGATTTGTCAAGCCGTATTTAAACGCGTATAATTTTTCCATAAGCGGTCTTTTCCCGGAGCCGTATCACTGAACGGACAGCCGAGCATCAGCGCAGAGCCTATATCCGGCAAATTTTTCGCGAGCTTTATATAGTTTAAAAATCTTTCTTCGTTCCATTCTTTAAACCCGCCGTCATACGGGTCAAGATAATTTCCGTAATAAATTTCCGCCGCTGCCGATATACCGGGCTGTGCCAAAATACTTCCGCCTTTTTTATTATTTTCGAACGAAATAAAATAATCGCGCGCAAAACCGGTATTTATATATATGCGCTTACCGGACAGACGAATATTTTCAGGATTATACCCGCATATTAATTCCGCAAGTTTCTCGTGTTCCACCGACACGCCGCACTCGTTTAAGATTTTAAACGAGGTCTCGGTAATTCTTTCTATATCGGAGTTTTCCGTGAATTTTATTCCGTTATACATATTTATCCTTTTTTTATCCTTTTTTGTTCTTTGCAATAAGGCACGCCCCAACAACCGGCGGAAACTCCGGCTTGTTTAAAACCATAGCGCGGCTTTGCAATAAGCCGTTTAATTCCGGTATAATCAAGTCATTTGCCTTAAACAAACCGCCTCCGTAAGAAACATTTACAGGCGCAGATGTAAACTCAAGCTGTTTTTTTACGGCATTCGCCGGCAAAAACAGTTCATACGCCGCCTCCCTGTAAATATCAAGACAAGGCTTGTCGCCCATACGCGCGATTTGTTCGGCAAGAACAGCAAACTGCGCGATAATTCTGCGCTCCATTTTTATTGTTTCAATCATGTATGAATATATATCTATATCCGACTTCAAATCAAGCGCTTTTTTTACTTCGTCATATAATAACGTCCGTTCCTCGCGGAAATCCGCCTGCCGCGTAAATTTTTGAATTAATCTGAGCCCTACCCAATGCGCGCTGCCTTCATCGCAGTTCATTTCAGAGCCGAATCCGCCGCTCCGTGCTTTATTTCCCATCTCATCGTATCCGTAAGCGATTGAACCCGTTCCGGCTATTATTGCTATACCGGGTTTACAATTTAATGCTCCGGCATGGCATATTTCAACGTCATTACAAAACTTGACCGAAACGGGAAGGCGGCTTTGAATTTCAGGCAAATCCGACATAAGACTGTCAAGCTCACCATATGAAGGCAAGCCGCAGCACGTTTTTATTTCGGTTATATTTATGTCTGCTCCGGCATTTTTAAGACAGGCTTCTATGCCCTCGGTTAATATTTTAATAACACCGTTTTTGCCGGCAGCGGGATAATAACAGCCGGACGATTGATATTCGCTTATGATATTAACAGATTCGTCAATCAGGCAAAAACTCGTTTTAGTACCGCCGCCGTCTATTCCAAGATACAGCATGAAATCAAAGTTCCCTTTTTTCATTTTACAACAATTTTCAATAATATTATAACATAAAATAAATCGTGTGTCAATAATTTTAAGTGACCGATTGCAGTCACTTAAAATAAATTTTAAATATATTGCTTGACTTTTTAAAATAAATATTGTATAATTATTACAAAACAATGCTGTTATTATATTTGCAATCGAACCGCCAATATTTTTCAATGACCGATTCCGGTCACCGGGCGCGTTGGCAAATGAGGAGTTTTGCATATGCCGCATATTGTTCAGGATAAAAGTATATTAAATTATATAAAAAAATTTTCAAAAGCGGGCACGGGTGATATATGCGTGGAGTTTAAAATAAGCGAAAGCACGGCAAGGCGTTCTCTTTCCCGTTTGGAATCGGCGGGCTGTATCAGCCGCTATAAAGGCGGGGCAATCGCGGTTGTTACCGATAAGACAGAGCATGGAGCGAGGCTTGATGTCAGGCGTGAACAAAAAGATTTAATTGCGCGGAAGGCGGCGGATAATATAAAAGATAATGCTGTGGTGATACTGCTT
>Ga0099364_10010371_pt1 | contig 12809 bp, 11 predicted proteins | sample TergutTh196P3_FD_73070 | JGI IMG/M metagenome (GOLD analysis project Ga0099364, IMG submission 73070) | Microcerotermes parvus P3 segment gut microbial communities from Pointe-Noire, Republic of the Congo - Th196 P3 | ecosystem: Host-associated > Arthropoda: Insects > Digestive system > Gut ... | reverse complement strand
GCGGAAACCTCATGCCCCTGCACGACAGGGTAGCCCGTGTACGGATGCTTGCCGTGGTTGACGTGGATGTCCGAGCCGCACACGCCGATTTTCTTCATCCTCACTTTGATTTGCCCGGGGCCTATAACAGGAACCTCAACCTCCTGATAGATGATTTCGCCCGGTTTCGTCATGATGGCCTGTTTCACAAACGCTCTTCCTTTCTGTATTTTATTTTAGGGGGTATCTACCGTATTCTTTTGCTTTTTCAAGATAAAAAAGCACATGCTCTATGGGGGTGTCTTCCTGTATATTGCTTGTCGGGCCGATGATATACCCTCCGCCCGGCGCAAGCGCACCGATACGCGCCCTTACCTCCTTATCAATGGCTTCCAGTGAAACCGGCAAGGCACGCTGCTCGTCAATCCCGCCGTGGAAGCAAATCCTGCCGCCGAACCGCGCTTTCAAGGCCGCGGAGTCCATTCCTTCGGCGTAAGGCTGCACGGGGTTTAAGACGTCAATGCCAATCTCGATAAAATCCTCGATAAAATCCACGACGGAACCGCATGTATGATGGAAGATTTTCGCGTTCGGCGCATACTTGCGTATTGCGTCGTTTAACTTCTTTCTGCGCGGTTTGATGTACCGCCGCCACATATCGAGCGACATGATGGGGCCGTTCTGCGTCCCGTAATCATCCGCCGTCTGGACGACATGCACATACTTTCCGCATTCCTTTAGATAGTTGGTATACATGCGTATTTGCAGCTCTGTTATTTTATCAAGGATTATGTCGGCCTTTTCGTCCTCCATCGCCATATCGACAAGAAAGTTTTCCATGCCGCGCGTTTCCCACGCAAGCTCGAAAATGCCGTGGCTGACGGCCCTTGCCGCAATCGCGTAATCCGTCTCATTATAAAGGTATTCCGCGCGCTTGCGGATTCCTTCATATCGTGCGTCCTCGTCGGGGTCCGGCCAGTGGTAGGCGAGTATTTCGTCCGCGGTTTCGGCGTGCTCCAGCGGATAACCGCACTGCTGGTACATTCCGTCCACTTCGCGCTTTACGATGCCCCAGTCGTTTACAACCGTGCCGTCCGCGCGCGGGCTATAGTCAACCTTTTTCGACGGCATGATGAACAGGTGCCTGAAATCACCGCCCAGCGCCTCCAGCAGGTCGTCGTTGTAAAACGGCGCGTTTTCGTCAGGACGCGCGACAAAATCCTCCGATGTGATGCCAAAATGCTCTTTTAAAGCAATGAACAGCACTTTTACAAAACTGTTCGCAGTGGAGCCGATATCTATTGGCACCCTGTCCGGCTCCTCATGGTTAAGCGTTTTAATAACGCGCTCCCTTGACGTCATCAATCCATCTCCTTTTGCAAGACGCTTGCGTATTCATAGGACTCCAAAACATTGCCGAAAAGGTTTTTAAACAGGGAAAAAGCTTTATCGTAAGCTTCCCTGTTTTCCTGATTCACCGAAATGCGTTTATACGGTTTTTGAATATTTACCGCCTCGTCGTATGATTTGAATATGCCGGCAGCGATAGCCGCCGGGATAGCCGCGCCAAGCGCCGCCACGTCAGACGCGCCGGGGATTTCGACGTCAACGCCCATGACGTCGCACATTATCTGCGTCCAGACCGGGCTTGCCGCGATACCTCCCGTAAGCTTCGCGCGCGCGGGCATGTTGCCGGCAACGCGGAAGTATTCCAGTATATTTCTCACGGCATATGAGGTGCCCTCCATAAACATACGGGCAAGGTGCTCCCTGCCGTGATCGGGCGTCAGGCCGAACGCGACGCCCTTTGTGGCGTTGTTGTAAAGCGGTGAGCGCTGCCCCACCATATATGGCAGGAATATCAGCCCGTCATTTCCCGGCGGAGCCAGCGCCGCCAGCCGGTTGAGCTCCGCGTAATCGGGCTGCCCCGCGATATTGCGCAGCCATCTGAGGCCGCCGCCGCCAAAATCAACGGCGGAAACGCAGATAAACCTGCCCGGTACGATGTGGTGGTGGATATGCAAAGCCTTATGCGGCTTTGGCCCGTCGACAACAATCCCGACGGATGTGACCGTGCCGCCGACGATATAGACGTCGCCCGGCGCGGCGGACGACGACCCCAGCGCGGAAGCAAGGTTATCCATCGCCCCCGCGACAACCGGCGTTCCCTCTAAAAGCCCGCATTCAAACGCCGCCCCATGTGTGATTTTGCCGACAACGTCATGGCTTTCGTATATATCGGGCAGCTTTGACATGTCAACGCCAAGCCCGCGGAATATTTCGTCCGACCATTTTTCGCCGCGGATGTCATAAAACAGCGAAAGGGGGCAGTTCGTTTTGTCAATAGAGGTAACGCCTGTAAGCTTATAGACAAGATACCCGTTCCCGTGAAGGAAAGAGCGCGCTTTTTGATATACCCCGGGGGTTTCTTCCTGAAACCACATGACTTTCGGCGCGGTATTAGACGGGTCGATGCGGTTGCCCGTTATTTCAAACACCCGTCCGCCAAGCGTATTTTCCATCTGCTCACATTGTTTTACAGAACGCCTGTCCATCCACAAAAGGCCGTCATAAAGCGTATCGCCGTTTTTATCGATGGGAACCGCCGCGCTGCCCATTGAATCTATGCCGACCGCAACGACGTCTTTTGCGTTTATGTTTCCTTTTTCAAGGCACAATTTTACCGTTTTGCAAAATGACGCCCACCATTGCCCCGCCGGTTGCTGCGCCCAGCCGGGGGCGGGGAAAACCGTCGGGTATTCCTCGCCCGTGCGAGCAACAGGCTCAAGCAATTCGTTGTATAATACGGCTTTACAGCTTGACGTCCCCATATCAAAGCCCAAGATATATTTCATATCCGTTACCCCTATGCTATTTGCTTTCTCTTTTGGATACAATCGAACCCGACGGCAAGCGCAAGGATGACGCCTTTGATGATCATTTGCGTATAAGAGCTGATGTTCATGAGAACCATGCCGTTCGTCAAAACGCCGATAATCAGGACTCCGGCGATGACGTTTGAGAATTTGCCGAACCCGCCGCTGATTGATACGCCGCCGAGAACGACACAGGTGATAACGTCGAACTCGTAGCCTTTACCAGACGTGGGCTGCCCGGAATTTGTCCGCGACAACAGGACGATACCCGCAAGGCCGGCAAAGAAGCCCGACAACGCGTAAACCATGTATTTCACGCGCCTGGTGCGGATGCCGGAAAGCTTTGACGCCTCCTCGTTGCCGCCGATTGCGTAGAAATATCTTCCGAAATAGGTTTTGTTTAAGATAATGCTGCCGATAGCAAAGCAGGCGGCCATGATGATGATGGGAACCGGAATCGGCCCTATGTAGCCTTGCCCGATGACCTTGAAGCGCTCGTCAAACCCGAATATGGGCGTACCGCCGCTGATGACGAACGCAAGACCCTCGATGGCTGTTTGCGTCGCGAACGTGGCAATCAGCGCGGGAATCCCGATCGACGCCACCATAAAGCCGTTCATCAAGCCGATAAACGTCGCAAGGGCCAGCGTAACTACAATCGCAACGCCCATATCCATGCCCATATTGACCATCAAATAAGCGCATATGATGTTTACAATCGTGATTGTCGAGCCAATCGAAAGATCGATACCCGCGGTCAGGATAACAAACGTCATGCCGATGGACGCAATGCCAAGCATGGAAACCTGCCGCAAAACCATGAGCAGGTTATTGTGGTGCAGGAACCTTTGGTTCGCAATGGAAAACGCGATAAATAATACGATAAACACAACCCAGATGGCTTTATCCTTTATGTGGAACAAAACATTGTTTTTCATGCGGAATAATCCTCCTTAATTGCGGACGCATACGCCATAATTTTATCAGGGTCGAACTCCTCTTTTTGAAGCTCGCCTGTGACGTCGCCCTCCGCCAAGACAATAATCCGGTCTGACATTCCAATCAGTTCTTCCATCTCGGAGGAAATCAACAGAATGGTCTTCCCTTCATTTTCAACCAAATTGTTCATCAGCTTATAGATTTCATGCTTTGCCCCGACGTCTATCCCGCGTGTAGGCTCATCAAAAATAACAAGCTCGGAGTTCGCGGCAAGCCATTTCGCCAAAATAACCTTTTGCTGGTTTCCGCCGCTTAAGTTTTTGACCAGCTGCTGGAGCGTGGGCGTTTTGATTAGCAGCTCTTTTCTGTATTTTTCCGAAATGTCCGTTTCCTGTCTCGCGCTGATTAAGCCCAGCGTTGAAATTCGTTTGTAAATCGGCATGTTGATATTGTCCTTGATCGACATCCCAAGCAGCGCGCCGTGCCGCTTCCTGTCCTCCGGGACAAGGGCGATGCCGCGGTCAATCGCTTCAATCGGGGTTTTGAGGTTAATCTCCTCCCCTTTGAAAATCATCTTGCCCGAATCCTTGTGTGCCGCGCCGAATATCATCTGCGCAAGCTCCGTGCGCCCCGCGCCGACCAGACCGCCAAGCCCGAGTATTTCGCCTTTGCTTATCTTGAGGTTAATGTCCCGCACGCCGTTTCCGGTTAAGCCTTTAAGCTCCAATATGGTTTCGCCCGTATTGATGCAGTCTTTTCTCGGCGGGTATGTCTCCGTCATTTCACGGCCGACCATCAGGCTTATCATTTCGTCAACCGTGCTTTGTTTTGTTTCAAGCGTTTTAATATATTCGCCGTCACGAAGAACGACGATGCGCTCGGTAAGGCGCATAATTTCGTCAAGCTTATGTGATATGTAGATGATGGATACGCCCTTTTCCCGAAGCAGCCCAACGACCGCGAACATACTTTCAACCTCGGAGTTTGTAAGCGGCGCGGAAGGCTCATCCATAATCAATATATTCGCGTCCTGATGAATCGCCTTTGCGATTTCGACCATCTGCTGGTATCCCACGGTCAGGTTCTTCATCGGGGTTTTCGGGTTGATTTTGATGTTTAACTGCTTAAACGCTTTTTCCGCCTCGCGCTCCATCGCCGCTTTATCGATGAATATCCCCTTTTTGATTGGCCTGCCTAAAAAAAGATTTTCCGCGGCAGAAAGCTCTGCCACGTTGTTGAATTCCTGATAAATAATGGCGATCCCATTTTCAGCCGCAAGCTGCGGCGTCATGCTTGCGAATTCTTTCCCATTCACAATAATTTTTCCGGACGTCGGAATAACCGCGCCGGAGCATGTCTTGATTAACGTGGATTTTCCCGCGCCGTTTTCCCCAATAAGCGCCAAAATTTCCCCCTTTTTCAAGCTGAGGGAAACATCCTTTAAGGCCACGACGCCGGGATATACTTTTTTAATGTTTTTCAGCTCTAAAGCATATTCTTCGTCCATAGCGACACCTCTTTAGCTATATTTTTAAAAAGCGGAGGCAAAAGTGTATTGCCTCCGCTTTTTTACAAGGGTTACCGTTTACCGGAAGTCGGCCAGGTATGTCTCTGCATTATTCTTGTCGATGGGCAGGAGCGGACGGATGATGTTGCGGTCCAGGGAGGCGCCTTCGGCAAGCTTGACATATAAATCCACAACAGCGGCTGCTGTCCTCTTGTTGGAGCCTTCAAAGCCTACCGATACGCGGCTGGCTTCGCCGTCAAGAATCGCCTGAAGCTGCTGCTCGGTCGCGTCGGCGGAGAAGATGCCCATGTCATCCGGGATATTGCCGTTTGTCATGGTCATGAACGCCTGGTTCGCGCCAATGTCGCCGCCTGCGCCGATGGAGCAGACAATCTTAACATCCGGGTTCGCCTGAAGGATTGTTTCCATGTGCGAAAGGGCGGTCGCGGCGTCAACGGCGGGCTGCTGCGCAACGACGGTGTATTTGTCGGGGCTGATGTCGCCAAGCGCGCCGAGGATGCCGTTTTCACGCTCAAGGAGAATCGGGAGCTGCGGGTAGTTGATAATCGCTACTTCAGCCTTGTTGTCGGCGGAATAATGCTCGTTGATGAACTCAGCGGCCGCGGTGCCGATTGCGTAACCGAGGGCTGTGTTGTCAAGCACCCAGTTGACGTCGGTGTTTTCCATAATATCGTCCCAGCACATAACCTTAATGCCGGCCTCACGGGCTTGTCTCGCAACGTCTTCAACCGCGTGGGGGTCAGACGCGTGAATCATGATTACGTCAACGCCGGCGGAGATGAAGTTTTCAATCTGGCTGATTTGCGTGCCGGAGTTGTCTTTACAGTCAACGATTGTATATTGCCAGCCCATGTCTCTGAGCAGCGCTTCGACTTCGCCGAATACGCCCGCCCAGTACGCGTTTTCAAGCGACTGGATGGTGATGCCGATGCTGTAGGTTCCGCCGCTTTCAGCAGGGGCTTCGTTGGAAGCTTCCGCTTCCGCTGCCGGAGCCGGGGCGCTGCCGCCGCCGCAGCCTGCGAAGAGCGCCGCGATCATAACTACGCTAATGATAATACTGAACAATCTTTTCATAAAATACATAATCCTTTCTTTTTAAAAAAATATTCTGATTTTGAACCTGCTGTTGAGGTAGTGCGTTGAATATGTAAGAACCTGTTTCCATAGAGCGGCGGAAAACTCGCCGTAATAGCGCCATTTCGGCTTATGAAGACAGGTTCTTAATCTAGAAGCAAGTAAACGCGCCGTCTATGATGAAATCGGAGCCCGTTGTGAACTTGCTTGTGTCACCCGCGAGAAATACGCAAATCGCCTGAAGCTCCTCCGGTGTGCCAAGCCTTCCGAGTGGGGCAAGCGCGTTCCACTTTTCAATGAGCGGAACAAGGTGCGCCGCGTTATTAATCAGCTCTGTGCCTATATATCCGGGGCTTAACGAATTGACGCGCACATTCTTCTTCGCCCACTCGATTGCCAGCGACTTTGTAAGCTGGATAACCCCCGCCTTGGAAGCGTTGTATGCGCATTGCGGCTGCGGGACATTTACGATGTGCCCGGACATCGAGGCGGTGTTGATAATCGAGCCGCCGCCTTGCTGAATCATGACCTTTCCGGCGGCCTGCGCCGTCAAGAATACGCCGGTCAGGTTGATGTCTATCACTTTTTTCCATTCCTCGAGAGTCATCTCATCGGCCGGCGTGTTAATGCAGATACCCGCGTTGCAAAACGCGACATCCAGCTTGCCGAAAGCGCCGGCGACTTCGGCAACCATGCTGTTTACCTGTTCCTGATTGGTTACGTCCGTCTGGATTGCTATGGTTTTTACGCCGTTTGTATCGGCAATCTCCCTGGCGGCTTTTTTTGCGCCGTCGATGTCGATATCAACAATCGCGACATTCGCGCCGGCCTCCGCAAACGCGACAGCCACGCATTTTCCGATGCCGCTCGCACCGCCGGTTACGAATATCCCTTTGCCGTCCAACCTCATTTTTTCGATGATGCCCACTGTTTACCTCCTATACTGTACTGTATTAATTCATCAAAAACTATGTCCAAAAAAGAATCTCCGGTTATTTCCACGGGTCTATGATATATTTGCCTTTTGTCCGCATTTCAGGGCTAGAAAGAATCCCGCCAAGTTCTTCAAGGCTGCGTGACGGCAATAGCATCGAGGCCACGTCCACCCGCCCGGAATCAATTAAATCCAAAGCCCGTTTTTGTGTATACGGGTTGATAAAAGACGATTTCAGCTCAATTTCTTTGCGGAAAAACTCAAAGGGTTTCACCCTGATTTCATCATTCGGCCTGGTCAGGCCAAACATCATAACCACAGACTTATTCCCGGCAAGGCTGATTGCCTGCTCAATCGTCGAGGTCAGCCCGGCGCACTCAATCACAGCGTTTACGCGATGTATGCCGTTTTCGTTCAGGACGGCTTTTGCGTCCTCGCCAAACGGGTCGATGCAAATGTCGGCGCCAAGCTCCTTTGCCATTTGGCGCTTTTGTTCCACCGGCTCAATCATAACAAGCCGGGACGCCCCGCTCAAACGGGCAAGCTGCATCACTATCAGCCCTATCATACCGCCGCCAATTACGACGACGCTGCTACCCGGAGTAATCCCGCACATATCCACGCCATGCAGGCAACACGCCACAGGCTCGCCCATCGCGCCCTGTTCAAATGATGTATTTTTGCCGAGAAGATAGACCTGCCTTGCGTTTACGCGGCAAAACTGCGCAAAAGCGCCGTTCTCCGTCGTCCCGTAGCCCACCATGCTCTCGCAGTAATGCGCAAGCCCGTTCACGCAATAATAGCATTCGCCGCAGTATTGGTTCGGGTCAACGCTAACCCTGTCGCCGGGGCTTACGTTTTTCACCCCGGAGCCCGCCGATTCAACCACGCCTGAAAATTCGTGCCCGAGAATCGTCTGCGGCGTGCATTCCGCGGCTCCCTCGTCGCCCTCAAAAATATGTACGTCGGTAGCGCAAACGCCGCAGGCCTTTACGCGGATTAATACGTCGTTCGGATCAAGTTCGGGCGCAGGGAAATCCTCCACGCGCAAATCATGTTTTCCATAAAAGACCGCGCTTTTCATGGAATTCTCCCCTCCCGCCATACAAAGTGGAAGCCGATTCAAAACCTCTTTGTTAAACACTCTATAAAAGAGTATACTTAATATCGCGCAACTTTGTCAAGATTTTTATTATGACAAAAAGTTACAAAGCCAGTACTCTGACCAGTTAGAAATCGCGAATAGATTTTTGCTGGCGGTATTCCAGCGCAAGGAAGAGAAGGAAGGTGGGCTGACGCCCTCCGACGACGATGACACGGTGATGGGATGCCGCCAGTTGAAAAGATTTCGTGATTTGTGGCTGGTCAGAGTACTGGTGCCCCGGCCAGTCGCTATACTGAATTGATAAATCGTTCGATATGGAGAAGGGCCGCGCCGAACGCCGAAGCCTCCACCTTGTATTTACATGAGCGAAGATAAGACGCGTCCTCGTAGAACGTGTTGATTTCCCTAAGATATTCCCTGAGGCGCCCGATATGCGGCTCCATATAGCCCCCAACATCGCCGCCGACAATAATGTTGCAATCCATCAGCATACGCAGGCTGTTGATGGAGGCGGCAAGATTGCGGAGATATTCGCTCCATACAGCTTGCAGTTTTTTATCGCTGTCAAGCCGTTTAAAAAAAAGATGCAGGCTGCCGTCCGTCAGCGCCGCCAGGTTTTTTGCCGCGCAATAGGCGTCAAGGCAGCCTTTCTGTCCGCAATAACATGGTTTGCCGCTTGGAATCAGCGTCATATGCCCGATTTCTCCGCTTTTCCAGTTGTCGCCCATATAAATATTTTCGCTGCACCATGAGGTTTCAACATCCGCATACGCGGAAACGATTTTCGGCGTAATCACCGCGCCGCCCACAACATTGTTGAGCGACAGGTACAGCGCCGTCGAGTCGTTCTCAAAACAGCTTATCTCCGCGATTGCGGCGGCGTTTGCGTCGTTTGTGAATACGCAGTCGAACGGGATATACTTTGAAATCTCATCGCACGGGATACTCTTCAATTTCAGCGCATGGGAAACCGTGAGGACTCTGTCCCTTGCATTTATGATACCGGGAATGGATATCCCGGCCCCCAGCAATTTCTCTTCCGGCACCCGCGCCTCATGGATAAAATCTGTCAGCTCCCGCGAGATATCCTCAAGATACGCTTCGGAGTATTCAAAATGCTTCGGCTTGCGAAAACGCTTTAACACCGCGCCTGAAAGGTCGGTCAGCACCATTCCGATGTGATCCTGGGCAATGTCAAGCCCGACGGCATAGTTCGCGTCGTGAATAGGGGACAGCGCCTTGGCTTTTCTCCCGCCGGTAGATTCCAGCGTGCCGTCCTCGCTGATAAGCCCTTTTTCAAGCAGCTCGCCGACAATATGCAAAACCGTTGGGGAGCTGATTCCCAGCGCGTGTGAAATATCCGGCCTTGATAACCGGCTGTGCTTGTTTATATATCTGTACACGCGGTTGCGGTTGATACGCTTGACGTCTATATTGCTCATTTTTTCTTTGCCCATTTAAACACCGCCGTTTTTTAAAAATCCATATTCCCTATTCATTTACCAGCATAATCTTACCGTGCACCTGCGCCGGGTTCTTGTAAAGCGCGAACGCCTCCGCCGCGCGGCTCATCGGAAATGTACGGAATATCAGCGCAGGGTCAAATTTCAACTGTCCTGTTGCGAAGTAATGGGCGGTCATTTCCCACTCCCTGCCGGGGAATGGCGCGGAATAACTCATCCAGCTTCCGGTCAGTTTAAACTCCTTGCGGTTCATATTTTCCCATTGCTTCGGCGTGAACGTTAAATCGGCGTGTGGCGTTCCGATAAAACAAACGCCGGATTTACCAGCCGCAAGCTCGAACGCCATGCGCATCGTTACAGGGCTGCCTGCCGTTTCAAATACAAAATCAAACCCCTTGCCGCCTGTCAGCTCCAGCGCGGCTTTTTCAAAGCCGTCCTGTTTTGTGTTGACGACGGCGTCCGCGCCGAGTTTTTTCGCAAGCTCCAGCCTGCCGCCGTTCATATCGAACACGACGGTCTGCCTTGCCCCCAGAAGCTTTGCCCACTGCATCGTAAACAGCCCGATGGTTCCGCCGCCAAGAACCGCAACATGTCCGCCGCCACGATAATCCACGCAGGAAAGCCCGTGCAGCGCCACCGTTGACGGCTCAAACATTGCGGCTTGTTCATAAGGGATAACGGGGTCGTATTTGACGGCGTTGCGCTCCGGAATCACGACATATTCCGCAAAGCTGCCCTGCTCGCGGGAGCCGATAAAGCTGTACTGCTTTCACAGCGCGTAATCCCCCCGCTGGCAGTCGCCGCAGGAAAGGCAAGGCACAAGCGGCACGCCCGAAACCGTGTCCCCGGCTTGGAGGGTCTTCACCCCTTCGCCGGTTTCTACAACATCCCCCGCAAACTCATGCCCCAGCACAATCGGGTAGAAATGCGCGCCGTTGTTGAGTACCCTCGGAACATCCGAGCCGCAGATACCCGTAGCCCTGATTTTTACCTTGACCGTCCCCGGTTTTACTTTTGGCGCGGGGAATTCCTCATAACGCAAATCCTCATTCGCGTGCAAGACCGCTGCTTTCATAACTTTACCCTTTCCGCATTATGGATTTCAGATTCTCAGTACAAGACCGCCTCATTGCGCCCAGCGGGAAAGCTGTCACGACAAATATACCATAAAACACGCCGCAACTCAACACCCTGCTGCCCGGACAGCAACCGGGCTGTATTACTCCGGCACTTAAGAACCTGCTGCAATGACATATAGCCGTCCCATAAGCGCAAAATTCATTCTTTCATGCGCAGGCTCAAGCGCGGCAAATAGTTTGTCTCAAATTTCTTTAGGCATAGAAAAATCGACTACATCGTTGCGATTATTGCTATTGCATGGTAAACTTGTCCTGGGGGGTGCCGACACCCCCTAAATACTGGCAATAAGATTTTTTGCGTGCGCATTGGAAAGGTGTGTGGGTGTGGCAAGTCTGAATTTTGAGAAATATGATGCGGAACAGCGACTCATTGCAAGAAAATATGCCCCTTCTGCTGTTAAGGGCGGATATGTGGAACACGCCGAACGGATATATAGCGATATAGACAAATCTTCCCGTTTAGCTTATTATCGCCGGGGAACACCTCTGTTGCCCATGTTATTTCTCTACAACCAGGTTGTTGTGTTTATACCTCCGGTTTCAAAAGCTGAGGTTGAAAACAGATTTGGTATTACATGGGATTTGCTTGTAAATTTCATTGAGAGAAAAATTGTAATCCCAATAATAGGTTACCCTGCACATTATGGCAAAGGCAAGCATTTTAACGAGTTATTTGAACACAAGCCTGCCTCGGTTTGGTCAAGAGGCGATGAGCTTGCTTTAGAATTTGCCAATGGACGCGATTATTGGAAGCAAGCGAATCAGCTTATTTCAAAAGACGATTTTGTTAATGATACATTTGTGATGAATCGGTTTATGATACAATTTTCAAGGCTTGGTCAAGCCGGTTTAATTTCAAAAATAGAAAAAGAAGTTAAGACAAATTATGTAGATTTGTGTATTTTTGGATATGAACCTATGGCCACATCCTTGATGAAAAAAGAAAATCATGGATGGGGCGTAAGAAGAATTTTAGAGCTAAGTGAGCGCATCGTGTATCCATCGCTTATAGGGCTTGGAGGCACACCAAATTACGGGCTGAATAGTATTGCATCGTCAAATCTGGCAATGGTGACAACGATGCCGGAAATAAAAAATCACGGCCCCGAATTAGAAGTTTTAACAAATGGACTTTCATTAACAAATATTACAACGATAACCCCTGATTTGATTATTGATTTTCATAAAGATAACATGTCAAAAAAGCTTTGGGCAGTCCTTGACACGCTTGAGGAAGCAATAAATAGCAAAGTAATAAATCTAAATGATTTAACTGCCCGCGCACTCATCGCGCAAAACATAATAGAAGATGCTATGCAGTGTATAAATGGTGTCAAATATCAAACAAAAAGAACACACGCAGCAAAGAGTGCAGAAAGTTTTACCGGCTTAACAACGAAATTGCTGCCGGTTTTCCCGATTGCCACTATGTTTTGGGGACCATTTGACCAAAATATAGCTGATGCGACTCTTGCAGCTACTCAAGTCGTAGCATATTTAGCTTCCTGCAAGCATCACGAAAGAGCAATAGAAAAATGCGAAGAAATGATCAGTAACACCCTAATGTCAAAATATCCGGGAATTGCCAATCAATTATGGTGGATTAGCGATTGGACAAAACAAAGATTATAAGAACCTGTCTTCATAGGGGGTGTCGACAATAGGTTGAATCGTGGATTTTTGAGATGATTTAGGGCATTTTTGGCGCGGAGAACGCAGGCGGGCTTTCGCCCGGCAAGGACGACAAGTAAAAAATGCGCAAAATCAGCCAA
>Ga0099364_10010370_pt1 | contig 12809 bp, 8 predicted proteins | sample TergutTh196P3_FD_73070 | JGI IMG/M metagenome (GOLD analysis project Ga0099364, IMG submission 73070) | Microcerotermes parvus P3 segment gut microbial communities from Pointe-Noire, Republic of the Congo - Th196 P3 | ecosystem: Host-associated > Arthropoda: Insects > Digestive system > Gut ... | reverse complement strand
TTACAGGTTATTAAATTCTCATTCCGTAGTGATTATTCAAAAAATCAAAAAATTAATGTTTGTAAAAAAATTCAATCAACATGAAAAAATTTATTCTTTTTTTTCTCTGCGGCTTGTTGAGCGCCGCAAATATTCAAGCACAATCAGTCATTCAAGTTCCGTTTACGGAAACTTTTGAAACGGACGCCCCCAATTGGGTGTTGGTCAACGGCAGTGAAACCAACCAATGGGTCGTTGGCGCCGCCGAGGCGAAAGATGGCGCTAAATCCATTTACATTTCCGATGACGGAGGCAGTTCCCATCAATACGATATTGAAGGCAGCAGTGTGGTGCATTTTTATTGCGACGTAGATTTTCCATCAAATGCCGCCAATGATTTTTTCCTGACTTTCGATTGGAAAGCGGCAGGAGAGTCGGGTTGGGATTATCTGGAAGTATTTTTGATAGACCCCAGTCAGGAGCCGGAAGCCGGAACGGAATGGTGGTATAACAATCCGTTGATGAGGCTCAACAGTGCGGATAGTTGGACATTTGCACGAATTAAATTGCCTTTAAGCGAATATGGCGGAACTACCCGGCGTCTTGTGTTCAGTTGGAAAAATGATTCTTCTTATGGAGAGCAACCGCCTGCCGCTGTGGATAACATCGCCATCTATGTGTCGGACGGCACCGAGAGCGACCCTTTAGAATTTACTTACGTGCCGTCCCTAATTACCATAGGTTGCAATCAAAGTCATGGGTCTATTTACTTTGAATGGGAAGGCGGCGTTCCGCCCTATCAGGCGCGATTAAACGACGGCGCATGGGAAGAGGTGGATAATGAATATGAATGGAATGAATGGGGTTTCAGCGTTAGTTCATCGGGAACTGTATACGTGAAGGATAGCAACGGAGAGATGATCTCCGCTAATTTTTCGACAAGAACACAAGTCAATACATATTTTGATGTTCTTGTAAAACATGCCAGCGCGCCCGGCATGAGCGACGGGGCAATCAAGATACAGAGTACCGGTAACAACTATAATGTGTACGGTGATTTTGGATATGAAGAAAACTACTTGGGCCCATCTTTTCCCGTTTTTGCAGGCATGCCTCCCGGCGATTACGTAGTGTCTGCCGGTGGACCCAATGCATGTTCTACGAGGGAGACGATAACCATCGAAGCGACAGGAAAAAACGGCGAAGTAGACATCAATCTTACAGGTACGAATTTTTCATCGGCATTAAACAGCGCGCTCGCAGGCAAAGGATTAGACGTTTGGGAAATGACCCATTTGAAAATTACCGGCGGCGTTCTGGATTGGAACGAGTTTCAATCCAACATCTATTTTAATGCTGGTCTTGATGATCCTGATGCGGCTCATTTCCTTCAGGTTCTCGATTTGGGAGACGCCAATGCAGGGAATACCATTCCCAACGACGTTTTCTCTGGTAGCGGCTTATCTTCCATAACCATTCCCGCTTCGGTGGAGCGGATAGGCGGAGACGCTTTTGCATATTGCCGTAATTTAAAGTATTTTACATGCTTGGCTGTGACGCCTCCGGAATTGGAAGGCAATGTTTTTAGGGGACTAGATTGGTATAACAGCACTTTATATGTTCCAGCAGGCACAAAAGGGCTGTATGAGGCAGAAGACCAATGGAACTATTTTGGCGTCATTGAAGAAATCGGAAGCGGAGGCGACTGCTCCACGCCCATAGCCTCCGGCACAACAGGCAGCCTTGCATGGAGGCTCTGCCCCGACGGTACGCTGACTATCAGCGGAACGGGAGATATGCCTGATTACACCAGTAGTTGGGTTGGTCCCGTGCTTGTCGTTAGCACCCCGTGGCGCTCGCACATGACTGCCATCGAAACTGTGTTTATCGCCGATGGCGTTACTTCCATCGGGGATTATGCTTTCTACGAATGCAGTAATTTGACCACTGCCGCCATTCCTGAATAGGAATCGTAGAGGTAAATAATAAAAATGAAAAATGTTGCGTTTTGGTGAAAAAAATGTAAAAATATTTGTTTTTTGTGAGAGAAAAGTGTAATTTTGCGGCGTTTTTTCGGGAGAAAAATGTATTAATTACAACCAAAAATCGGGAAATAAATGTATAGAGCAAAGATTAAAGAGTTGATTAAATGGAAATTAAGCGCTAATAAAAAACCGCTTGTATTTCTTGGGGCGAGGCAGGTGGGAAAAACATGGCTTGTTCAAGAGTTTGGAAAAACTCAATACAGGCAAATGGTGTATGTCAATTTTGAAGACAGGGAGGCGCCAAAAAATATTTTTCTTGACGATTTTAATATTGACCGCATAATAACATTACTGAATGCTTATTCGGGACTTAAAATAGCGGCAGAAGACACATTGCTTGTATTCGACGAAATTCAGGCGGCTCCAATGGGAATTACCTCATTGAAATATTTTTATGAGAAAGCATCTCAATATCAAATAATTGCCGCAGGTTCGCTTCTCGGCATAAATCTGCACCCCGGAGAATCATTTCCGGTTGGAAAAGTAGAGTTTTTGACGCTTTATCCGCTCAACTTCACGGAATTTTTATTGGCAATGGGTGAATCGGGAATTGTTGAATTGATTGAAAATTGCGAGTGGGAATTGGTTAATTCGTTTCATGCCAAACTTTTAAACTATCTTCGCTATTATCTTTATACGGGAGGAATGCCCGAAGTTGTTTTGAGATTTTCGGAAAACAGGGATTGGAACGAGGCGCGCAAAATTCAACGAAATATTTTAAAATCCTACGAAAATGATTTTTCAAAACATGCGCCCAAAGAGATTTTGCCGCGTATCAATATGGTTTGGAACAGCATCCCGGCGCAGTTGGCAAAGGAAAATAAAAAGTTTATCTATGGCGTTATTAGAGAAGGAGCGCGTGCAAAAGATTTTGAAATGGCTATTCAATGGCTTGTCGATTCGGGCTTGTTGCACAAGGTTCACAACGTTTCCAAGCCTGCCTTGCCGCTTGTAGCATATCAGGAATTGTCGGCTTTCAAATTGTATCACAATGATACAGGTTTGCTTGGCGCTATGACGAATCTTAATGCAAAAACATTAGTTAACGGCGATGATGTTTTCACCGAATTTAAGGGCGCGCTGACAGAACAATTTGTTTTTCAGCAACTCGTGCAAAACGAAGATATGGCTGTTCATTATTTTTCATTCAACGACAGCAAGTATGAAATAGATTTTATCATTCAGAATCAAGACGATGAAATCATACCGGTAGAAGTAAAGTCAGGAACAAATCTTAAAGCCCGAAGTTTTAATCTCTTTTGCGAAAAATATAAACCTCAAACCGCCATACGTACTTCTTTAACCAATTATCGCAGTGAAAGTTGGATGACAAATGTGCCGTTGTATGCTGTTGGAGAGTATATAAATGAATAATGTTGAGTAATAGACAGCATCGGGGTAAGAATTTTTAATCAGCGTAGTTTTTGATATTTTTTTCTTTTTTTTGAGGACAAACGACTTAACCTGCAGGTTAAAAATACAGCGGACTGACGGCTTTTATTACGTAGTTCAAATCGTATCGCAGCATTATTTCGTGAGTTGTGTTGATTACCTTTGGGTTTCCTATTGCGGCATCGTAGGCGTAACCTATACTTAACTGATTGATATTTACCTGAAACATTGAAACCAAAACTCCTGCATTTCGCCACGAAATACCTAATTCGAGCCTGTCATTGAGTAGCAAAAAATTGCAGTTCAAGTCCCAAAGAAAACCTTTTCCTGCGTATTGCAGCAAAGTAGACGGTTTGATTTTCACGTCCTTATCAGTCGAAAAAATCATTCCACCATACAGTTTTGTATTTGCAAGGGTCATTTTTCCCTTGTATGAATTGCTTTCTTTGGCAGTGTATGTTATTAATCGCGGAATGGATAAGCCTGCAAAAAAATTTGACATATTATAATATGTACCAACTCCAGTATTTGGCATCAGGGAATTATTCACATCGAAATCGAACAGCGGGTCGTCCTGATGCACAAGTATTATTTTGGTATAATCTTCGTGTTGAATATCAAATCCTGCAAACATTCCAAAAGCCAGTTTTCCTTTTTCTGTTTTCACTCGGTAGGCATATGCAAAATATGCGCCCGAATTTCTCAATGCGCCAGCTTTATCATTAAATATCATCAATCCAAGCGCGAGTTGCTGTTTTTGTAGAGGAAAATCGCCTGCAAATGTTTGAGTAACAGGAGAACCTTCAATATTTTTGCCCAATTGACTGCTACGGTATAAAGCAGCAATGTTCAACGCATCTTTATTGCCTGCATAAGCGGGATTGAGCGCCAAACCGTTGAACATGTACTGGCTGTATACCGGATGATTTTGAGCGGTGCAAGTTGCGCCGAAAAATATCAACATGCAAATAACGGACAAAAATATTCTATCTTTTGAGTATAACATAACCTTTGTATATCTTATTTCCGTTAAGGATTAATTGATAATAATAAGTTCCTGCGGGCAGTTGATTTCCCGATGTGCTGCGTCCGTCCCACCAGCCGTTACAGTCGTCGAGGTTAGAGCTCCCTTTGTTGAAATCTTTTGATTCAAAAACGACATTATTATATCTGTCGAAAACAGTCAGTTCGCTTGTTAGGGCATTTTCGCCGCCAATAACTCTGAAACAGTCGTTTTTGCCGTCGCCAGTAGGAGAAAATCCTGATGGTATAACAACGTCATCGACATAGATAACAAGTTTTGCAGGTATGGTAACACATACACCGTTGCTAACAGTCCAGTAAACAGTGTTTGAGCCCATTTGCAGTTCGCTGACTGTCGTGCTGGCGTCTTTTGGGTTTTGGAAACGTAGGTTTTCGCTATCTGACGACCATACGCCCACGCCAATTGAAGGCTGAACGGCAACCAAAGGCATACTGAACTGAAAAATAAGAGTGTCGTCCTCTCCCCTGTGAGGTCCGTATATTTGCGACGAAGAGGGTTGCTGGTAAAAACTCACATGTACGATATTGCTTGCGTCAACGCATCTACCCGATTCGGCTAATCGACGATACATACCCTTGCCATAGCCGCCGTGAGTAATCAGATTGGGACGGTAATCCTGTTGTTTGGCGGCTGTACCCTCAATATCTTTCCAGTCATTGCCGTTTGTACTTATTTGCCATTGATATGCTATTGTACCCTCGCCTCCCGACGGCAAAAAACCGACTATCGGTAATGCAGTATCTTCGCACAGTTCCAAATCTTCGGGAGAAATAGCGTTGTTCTTTATAGCGGGCTGAACAATAATGTCGGACGTTTGCGCACGAGAAATACAACCGTTGGCAGATTCTACCGTTCTTTGAAAGCGATAGGTACGCGCGATAGTCTCGTCGGGTATCTCTATTGTAAGGTTGATGCCGAGCGCGCCGATGATATTTTCCCAAACGCCGTCAAACTTTTGCCATGTAATGTAATAATGTATACCTTCATTTCCGCCACCGGTTATTTGAACGTCTTCAAAAACAGTTAATGATTGTCCTCCGCAAAGAACAGTATTTTCCATCGATGCAATTTCATTTATGACAGGCTCGTATACGGATATCTTTACAGGCAAAGTGTAATCAACGAAAGTACCCGTATTGACGGCGCGACGCACATATAAATCATGAGTAAACCGCATTGTCAGATTAATTTCGTTTTCGTTGGGTATATCTTTCCAGTCATCTAAACCTGTTTGAGAGCTTTGCCATTGAAAACTGAACACTATCCTGATGTCGACTACCGGTTCGGAGGCGCTGACAGTTATCGTTTCATCATAGCAAACATAGGTATCTTGCGTAAAAATATAATTAAGAAGAAAACCGTTAGCATGTACTTTAAAATCACCCAGATATATGCCGTTTTCACCTGATGTTATAAATTCTTCTGAAGCCACGCATAATTGCGTTTGCAGCGGTTTGTTTACAAATTCTCCAAAATTGCCGTTTGCCATATTAAACCTGTCCGGATTTTCATACCATTCTTTAAATGTATCCCTGTTTCTTGATGTAAGCAGCAATCCTCCGCTACCTCCACCTCCTGCGCCTCCGGAAGATGCAGAATTTCCGCACTGAGCCTCAACATCGACGTTTCCTCCTTTGCCTCCCATTATTTCTGCCTTAATATTATTGTCGTCAAAGCTGTTTGCCGAAATCAGAATACTGCCACCTGCTCCGCCGCCGCCCGCTCCTGCCTTAATAGCGACGCCATTTACCGCTTCACCGTTGGCTTTGATAGCAGCATTTGAAGTAAACCGTAATCTGTTTGCAACAATAATAACTATTCCGCCGCCATTACCGCCGGCAGTACCTGTTCCTTCGGCGTCTCTTGTTCCTGCTCCGCCGCCGCCCCCCATAAATACATGCTTCGACGGGTCAATTAAATCGTATCTGACACCAAGTCCATAATTCCCTCAATACGAGCCTGCTGCTCCACAAGCTTGATTACCGCCGTTTCCACCCAGCCCGCCATTTGCTCCGCCGCCGCCGCCAGACCCTTGACCATTGCCGCCGCCGCCGCCATTAGACGTAGGTCCCCAACCTTTTTTTACCTGATTTAAGTAAGAAAGCATTATTGCTCCTTCGCCCTTGTTGCCCGCTAAAGGCTGATTTTCAAGTACCGATAATTGATTACCGCATCCCCCTGCATATGGATTTATGTCTGCCATGCCGCCGCGAAAACCGCGCCCTGAAACATCAACATTATGATTGACAGTGAAAAGGTCTTCGACAATCAATGCTAAAACGCCGCCGGTTCCTTCTTCCAAATTCCATGCCTTGCAAGTTAAAATACCCGTTGTCGTTGCGTTCTTATACGACGGAACGCGAATCATTTGAACGATTTCACGCACATCATAATCCGAAGCAACCGGCGCTTTTAGAGTTACGATGAATTCGTTTCCGTCTTCGACAACGTTCGTAACGATATTCAATTCGTATCTGCCTGCATTGTTGACAATTGTACCCTCCTGCGATAGTCCGGTCATTTGTATTATCAATACCGTATCGGGCATATTGGTAGAAAAAATATTCGCACCGTCTGTAACGACCCTTACAATATTTTCGTCAATCGCACTAACTCTTGCATATGAGTTTATAACGCCTGATATTTGAGTTGTTTGGGCAAAAGAACTTTTGAACAAACAAATCAAAATTGAACATGAAATAGCATAATATGTTGATTTTAAAGACAATTCAATATATTGATATATTTTTGATATTTTTTTGCAAATATACATATTTTTTTTTTATTTTACATCAGTTTTTTGATTTTTGATAAAATTTTTTTATCTTTGCGCGATTAAATTTTTGAAGTATGATGTTAATATCACAATTGCCCGATATAAATGCGATAGAGTTTTATCAGTCGCAAATGAAATCGATGAAGACGTTGATTATCATTCTGATTATTGCGCTTGTACTGATGTGTATCGTTGTTGCGGTTATCCTTTTGCTTAACAAAAAAAATAAGGAAGAACGCCTAAAAGCCAAAAAAGAGATAGAAGAAAACCAGTTGGCAAATTTGGAAATTTCTCAGATGTTGAGCAACAAAATGCAGGAGACCGAGCTAAAGGACCGCGAACTTGGCGAAACAAAAATCGACCTTGAATGGCAAACCGAAAACGCATTGCGACTGTTTGACGAGGTAGAAACACAAAAAAGGGAAATAACCGACAGCATCGAGTATGCTAAAAAAATACAGTCGGTTTTGTTGCCCGAAGAAAGTTTCATAAATGAAATTTTGAACGATTATTTCGTTTTTTTCCGTCCGCGCGACATCGTAAGCGGCGACTTTTACTGGTTAACGGCAAAAGCTAACAAAACAATAGTCGTTGCCGCCGACTGTACGGGACACGGCGTGCCGGGAGCATTCATGAGCCTGCTTGGCATTACATTTCTAAATTCTATTGTTCAAAATGAAGAAAACCCACAAGCAGACGCTATCCTGAACCAAATGAGAGATAATATTATCAAATCGTTGAAACAAACCGGAAAAGAACTCGAAAACAGAGACGGAATGGATATGGCAATATGTATTATCGACTGGGAAAATGAAAAAATTGAATATGCCGGAGCAAATATTTCATTGATTTTACTCCGCAAAACCTCCAAATCACCGCATGAACTGATTGAAGTGCGCGCCGACCGAATGCCCATTGGATTGTTTGGCAACGAACAACTCGTACCATTCACCCGACATTATATACCTATCATGCCGGGCGATTCGTTTTACATATTTTCTGACGGTTATTGCGACCAATTTGGCGGCGCAGAACTAAAAAAATTCAAAAAGAAAAACCTTACAAAAATGCTTTCCGAAATACATTCATTGAGCATGGCAGAACAAAAGAAAATAATAGAAAATACCATGGATGAATGGAAAGGCGACCTCTCGCAGGTAGACGATATGTTGATGGTAGGCATAAAAATATAGTATTAATATTTATATAGCATAAACATGAAAGATATTACAAAAGAAGTACTGGAATGGACAGAAATGTTTCTTACCGCAAGCGAAAAGGAGATAACGCTTGATGAATTGAAGGAACAAAAAAAGTTTGCCATGTTGGCGCAAAATCCTAATGATAAAATATTTCTATCGAAAATACTCGACGAATCGTCGCAGATTAACGCCAACAAAAAATTGGCGCGACGAATAAAATTATTGATTGAACGCTACGGAATACCCGAGTTCTTCCCAAAATCAGACGCTTTTCTGATGAAAATGTTTACCGTGGCAGGATATAAATTTCCGAACATTGCCATTCCCATTTTCAAAAAACGGTTGAGAATGGATACCGAAAAAATAATCATTCAGGAAGAACGTACAGCATTAGTCAAACATCTTGACCTGCGCCGAAAAGAACAAATCGCTCAAAATATTAACCTGCTTGGCGAATCAAACAATCGTTATCAAGAATATTTGGACACGCTCAAAGACCCAAATATAAATTATATTTCTATAAAAATTTCTGGTATATATTCGCAGTTGAACCCGCTTAACTACCAGCAACATAAAGAAGAACTGTCTAAAAGAATTGCCGCAATTTTCAGGCAGGCAATAGCATATCCCTATACTGACGAACAAGGCGTTAGCCGTCCAAAATTTGTTAATCTGGACATGGAAGACTACAAGGACACTGAAATGACTTTGGATGTGTTTTTTGCCGTTTTGTCCATGCCCGAGTTTTTTAACTACTACGCAGGTATTGTGATTCAGGCTTATTTGCCCGATGCATGGCAGTTTCAAACTGACTTGCTTGATTTTGCAAAAAAACGTGTTGCAGAAGGCGGAGCGCCCGTAAAAATGAGATTGGTAAAAGGCGCTAATTTGGGAATGGAAACAATAATTTCGTCGCTTCGCGGATGGGAAAATCCCGTTCTGCCTACAAAGGTAGAAGAAGACGCCAATTTTTTGCGCCTGTTAGACCGAGCATTTCTACCCGAAAATGCCGCCGTTGTGCATACGGGAGTGGCTTCGCACAACTTTTTTACAATTGGTTATGCGCATCTTTTGAGTATGAAAAGTGGAGTTGAAAAATTTGTTGATTTCGAAATGCTCGAAGGAATGGCTAATCATCTGGCAAGAACGATGAAATCGCTCGGCAGAAAAGTAATTCTCTATACGCCAGTAGTCAAAAATGAGAATTTCTTGAACGCCGTATCATATTTAGTGAGGCGACTTGACGAAAATACTGGAAAAGATAATTTTCTTACATATTCGTTCAATCTGAAAAAAAATTCCAAAGAATGGAACTTCCTATACGACCAATTTTTACAGGCTTTTGCGATTAAAGAAAACATTTCGACCCATTCGTCGCAAAAACAGAATCGTAACCTGCCCATGCAACCCACAATAGATATCGAAACATATAACAGCGAACCTGATACGAATTTTTTTCTGCGCGAAAACCGCATATGGGCTGACGATATAAGCAACAAATGGAAAAAAGACGCATCATTCGTACCTAATGTTATTTTTGTGCAGATTGGCGGAAAAGAATTTGTTGGCGAAAAAAAGCGGCGATATTTAGACCGAAGTCAAAATGATGAAGTTTGTATGTACGAACTGCATCTTTCTAATCTCGAACAGATGAAATCGGTTGTTGATATCGCTCAAAGCTATTTTGCCCAATGGAGCGAAACCACCCTTGACGAGCGTAACAGGATACTTCACAGCGTAGCCGACAATCTTAGCGCCGCACGTGGAGACCTTATCGGCTGCATGGCGGCAGTCACGGGAAAAACATTCCCAGAAGGAGACGTGGAGTTGTCGGAAGCAATTGATTTTTGCCGTTACTATCCCATAACAATGAAAAGTTTTGCCCAGCTGGAAACGATACGTTGTGCGCCCAAAGGAGTGATATTGGTAATTTCGCCATGGAACTTCCCGTTAGCAATACCTGTTGGAGGTGTCGCCGCAGCGTTGGCAGGCGGTAACACAGTGATACTCAAACCGGCAACAGCGGCTTTCCCCGTAGCATACGAATTTGCTAAATGTTTTTGGGCTGCCGGCGTCCCCAAAGAAGCGCTACAATTAGTATGCAGCAATGGACGCGAACCAATAAACTATCTAACTGCGCATCCGTCAATCAAACATGTCATTCTTACGGGCGGCACCGATACGGCATTCAGTCTGTTGAAAAAAAATCCGAAATGTCCGCTTTCAGCAGAAACAGGCGGCAAAAACGCAATCATACTATCCGCCAGCGCAGACCGCGACCACGCTATTGCCTGCATCGTAAAATCGGCGTTTAGCAATGCTGGACAAAAATGCTCGGCTTGTTCGCTATTATTAGTTGAAAAAGAGGTTTATGACGACCCCGACTTTAAGACAAAATTGAAAAACGCCGTAGCCGGATTGAAGACCGGCAGCGCATGGGATTTGAATAATTTTGTGGGACCGATGATAGACAACCAAAACGATAAATTGATGCACGCCATCGAAAACCTCGAACCAGGCGAATCGTGGTTGGTAGAACCCGAATTTTTAGACAAAAAGAAATATATTCTTAAACCATGTGTGAAATGGGGCGTACGTGCAGAAAACTATACTTTCCGTACCGAACTGTTTGCTCCGCTGTTGGCAGTTGTACGAATCGAAAACATTAAACAGGGTATAGAATATGTCAATTCTACTGAATATGGTCTTACTTCGGGACTACATTCATTAGACGAAGCCGAGCGCAAACTTTGGCGCGAGAGCATCGAAGCGGGCAATCTGTACATTAATCGCGGCATTACCGGCGCTATTGTCAGAAGGCAACCATTCGGAGGAATGAAATTATCCGCATTTGGCGGAGGTATAAAGGCAGGCGGTCCAAACTATGTCTCATGTTTCCTCAATATAGACAACGCTGCAAATACAACAATCAGCGACGAACAAAGGCTAAAAACGGCAATTGAAAATTACATGCACAACTGGGAAACCGAATTTTCGAAAGAGCGTGACGTCAGCAATATTATCGGAGAAGAAAACATGTTCCGATACCTGCCGTTAAAAAGTTGCGCACTGCGAGTTCTTCCCGACGATAAAACAAATGATGTGCTTATGACCGTTGCAGCAGCCTGTATAGCCGGTACGCCAATTACTGTTAGCGTTGATGAAGCCGACAAAAACCGTATTTCTGACGGATTGTCGACATTAAACTTAAATACCGAGAAAAAATACTCTGTCAAAATACAGGACGAGGCTTCTTTCATCAATGATATTGAAAAATATGACCGTATTCGCACTTGCACCCCCGAAATATCTGATGCAATTTATAAAAAGGCTGCCCACTCAGGCAAATATATTGCCACTGCTCCTCCCCTTGCAGAAGGACGCTTGGAAATGCTGCATTATCTTAAAGAACAAAGTATTACTTTTGAGTACCACAGATACGGAAGCATTTTAAAATAATTGTTAATCATTAAACTTGAAACTTGACGAATGAAAAATGATATAGTATTAGCGGGCGTAGGCGGACAAGGCATTCTGTCTATCTCTACTGTTATCGGACAGGCTGCCCTGAACAATAATTTATATATCAAGCAGTCTGAGGTACATGGTATGAGCCAGCGTGGAGGCGCAGTCTATGCGCATCTTCGGTTGAGCGACCGCCCAATTTATTCTGACCTGATACCGCTTTGCGGCGCAGACCTCGTACTGTCGGTCGAACCTATGGAAGCGCTGCGATATCTGCCTTATCTAAAATCGGATGGGTGGTTGGTGACAAACATTCATTCGTTTGTAAACGTGGGCAACTATCCCGACAGTAAACTTCTAATGGCGCAATTGAAAAAATTGAAAAACAGCATACTCATCGACGCCGATGCAATAGCTGCCGATTGTGGAAACAAAAAAGCGTCTAACATGGTTATGCTCGGAGCGGCAATACCATTCATAAATATTGAAATAGACGACCTGAAAAAAGCCATTAGCGCTATTTTCGAAGCAAAAGGCGCTGATACCGTTACAATGAATATACGAGCCTTACTGGCGGGATATAAGGAAACGGAGAGGTAATAATTGAAGTAATCAATGGCTGTAGTTATGAATAGCGTTGTAAAATGTCCCTATATTTGAGGATTATCACATTCCGTTAGGAATGTATCTCTCGGTAGAATAGTGATATACAACGATTTGCCTCTGCAATCCGTACCTTGCGTCTTTTGAAAAAGCTTAAATCTATAATCATTGAGAGATGCAAGGTATCGGATTGCTGGGTGGTGTGTGGTCATTTTTTTTCTATCTATTTTTCCAAAATTAAAATCTCTACCCTCCTATTCATATTCTTTTCGTACTCATTTTGTTCGAGTGGATATGTTTTT
>Ga0099364_10010369_pt1 | contig 12809 bp, 8 predicted proteins | sample TergutTh196P3_FD_73070 | JGI IMG/M metagenome (GOLD analysis project Ga0099364, IMG submission 73070) | Microcerotermes parvus P3 segment gut microbial communities from Pointe-Noire, Republic of the Congo - Th196 P3 | ecosystem: Host-associated > Arthropoda: Insects > Digestive system > Gut ... | reverse complement strand
TAAAAGCAGTTCACGAGGTTACTTCTGCCGATAAAACAGATTTTACGGTTGATAACAACTATATTATTGAAGTCGGAGGCAAAAACAAAGGACACGAGCAGGTTATAGGTTTGGAAAACGCTTATTTAGCATTGGATAATATAGAATACGGCTTTGGAAGTAAAATTCCGCTTTGGCTGTTCGGTATGTTGTACTGAAATCCAATGTTTTTTATTATTGAATCTACATGATACTAATTTTAACAAATAACTAAGAAAAATCTATGGATGTAAAAATAGAGCAAAGTTGGAAAGAGCAATTGGCCGATGAGTTCGGAAAAGCGTATTTTAAGCAGTTGACGGAATTTGTACGGGATGAATACCGGAAAACAACGGTATATCCGCGTGGAAATCATATCTTTAATGCCTTTGAACATTGTCCTTTCGATAAGGTGAAGGTCGTTTTGTTAGGGCAGGATCCTTACCATGAACCGGGACAGGCGCATGGTCTTTGCTTTTCCGTACAGGAAGGGATACCTTTTCCTCCTTCTTTGGTTCATATCTTTAAGGAGATCGAAACGGATGTGGGAAAGCATGTACCCAAAAGCGGCGACCTGACGCGGTGGGCGGACCAGGGTGTTTTGCTGCTTAATGCAACACTGACTGTCAGGGCACATGCAGCAGGTTCGCATCAGAACAAAGGCTGGGAAACGTTTACCGATGCAGTGATCGACCGGTTAAATTCCGACCGCAACCATATCGTTTATTTATTGTGGGGTTCGTATGCCCAGCGGAAAGGGAGTTTTATCAACTCTTCACGTAATCTGGTGTTAAAATCGGCGCACCCCTCTCCCTTATCTGCATACAGGGGATTCTTCGGAAACCGGCATTTCAGCCAAACCAACGATTACCTGGTTGCTTCGGGACAGACCCCGATTGATTGGTAATCAATACCAACTCAATCCGTTCCAGTAGTTGCTGCTCTGGTTATATTTCAGGTCTTTCAGCAGGGACGAACTGACTGCAATAGAGAACATGTATGATTTCCGGTATCCGACAGGAACAATACTTGCCGACATCTGGAAACAGTGCATTTCGCGGGATACATTGAGCGCCAGGTAAGGAATCTTCTTCAGGTCGAAATCATAACTGCCGCTGAAGTTTAGCCGCCATTTGTCGGTAGGCTGTATATTTCCGTTAAAACTCAATGTGTGTCGTATTACATAATCATATTCCATTTTCTCCCGATTGAAAGTCCCGCGTCCTAAATTCATGCCGTAACTGATCGAAAAACTCCAGGGAATTGTTGCGCGATAGTAACCGTCGTCATCGTATTCACCTGTTTGTGTTTGTCTCGCACCTCTCATACGGGCGCCGGGCGTTTGCGTTTCCTGTATGCGATTGGTAGAAATGTCGTCTTCATCAAAGTCATCCGATTGGTTGGTCGCAGGTCTGTTTTCCCCTCCCGTATCACCTCTCCCAAACCAGCCTTTTATCGTATTAATAAAATTGTTGTCAAAGTTATACGAAAAACTGGTTCCGGTTGATATTAGCCGTCCGATTCCTTTCCCCACTTTCCAGCGTGGGGTGTTAATCCTGTACGGCTGTCCGGTTTGTTCATTATATTCATAAATATAGGTTTCAAATGAACCATTCAGATTTAACGTATAACTTCTGGAAAATTTCATCCGTAAAGAAACGCTTGAAGTAGTCCAGTTCAAGGAATCTGCCGCCAGATTATAGCCTATGCTGTATGACAGGTTATCAATCAGACTGATTTTTTTCAATCCGGTCGAATCCTGGTTGGATCGTATTTTAGCCTCTAAATTATTATTTAACGAAAATGAAATGCTTCCTTGTTTGCCTCTGCCGGGAACGCCGAACAGTTGATTTTGAAACGGAGAATAATAATCGGTTATTTCCACCCCATTAATCAAATAGGAATACTGTTCATGATAACCATATTTGGGATTGCCAAAATCTGGAGTTATGGTATAGGATATCGAAGGCTCCATCCGGTGGCGAATCATATTGACAAATCCGCCGAAGATAGCCCAGGGTTTATAAAAGCCGTATAAAGTTGTTCCCGCCGAAATGGATGCGCTGTAATTATATACCCTGTAGAATCCATAAAGCGTTGTATCCTTGAGTAATCTGTTTTGTGTTGTGTCCCACGAGCTGTGATCCTTGCTTGTATACCAACGTTCCTGATAGTTGAATGAAGGTGAGATATTAATGTTTCCAAACAGTGAATACGTTGCACTGACCGGAATTTGGTGGTTCATCCCGTTTCGCCAGTCCTTTATCACATTCTTCTTTAAGAACTCACTTTCTTTGATGTTGCCACTACTGTTTTGCAGATTACCGGTATAGCTTAATTTGATTTTTTCATACCACAATTCCGGTCCGATTGCATTTTTACGTTTAAACGGAGCAATCATGCTCATGTTTATCATCAGGGTAGGCAGTGTTACACTAAGTGAGGAATCCCGCGAATTCTGATTGATATTCATCGTTGCCGAAATATTCCATGGGCTGTTCGGAAAACGCTGACTGATACTTATACTGGATCCTTTGGTGTTTTCTGTTGTATTGGGCAAAGCCTGACCTTTAATCTCGTTACGATCAAACTGGCTGGTTGCAAAATTCATACTTATCGAGATTGTTCTGAACGGATTGGCCTTGGCGTCCTGCGAATAATTTCCGTTTAGCCGGAATGCTTTTTGTACACTGTAATCATCAAATCCTTTATCACCCCATTTAGTGACTTGATATGCCACGTCAAATCCGCCGGAATATTTGTAGCGTTTTCTGAAGGCTGTACGTGCTGATACGCCCCACGAACCTTTGGTATAAAATTCGCCTCTTAATGCCAGATCGACATAATCGTTGAGGGCAAAGTAATATCCGCCATCCCTTAAATAAAACCCATGTGTCGTTTCTTCGCCGTAGGTTGGCATGATGATTCCCGAAGAATAAGTATTTGTAAACGGAAAAAAGGCAAAAGGAAGTCCGATGGGAAGAGGCACATCTTCAACAACCAGATAAAGAGGACCTGATACAATATCCTTCCCTGGGCGTGCTTTGGCTTTCGTCATTTGGATATAAAAATGGGGATGGTCATGTTCTTCACAGGTGGTATATTGTCCATCGAACAGATTCATTGAATTATCCTCCATTTTTTTTGTGACTCTGGCAGTCAGGTATCCTTCTCCCTGTTGGGTTAATACATCTGTGAGGTATCCTTTTCCTGTTTTGAAATTATAGCGCATACTTTTTGCTTCTACCTGTTCAGAGCCGTCAATATAGATAGGATATCCAAATTCATATCCGGTTGAATCCACATTGAAAGTGGCAAAGATAACCGTACTGTCCATACTCATTTCAATCAATTCGGCCTGCAGATGGATTTGCTGGTATTTTACATCCCCTTCTCCATACAGATAGGCTATATTTCCGGCTGTAAGTACAATGGAATCTTGCGCCTGGTAGATTACAGGGGCTTCGAGGAAACCCGGCTTGGAAGGAATGGTATCTACTACAGCTACCGTATCAGCCATTATTGCGTCGGAAAAATCATAATGCAATGTATCAGAAACGAATGTGTCTTTTTTTATTGTGTCTGCTTGAGTATGCGGGATTGAATCGGAGATATCCTGCGTGATGGGTAATAGCAATGAATCCGGATGCAATACCACCGTATCCGGATGAGCGATATAATCCTGAGCCAATGTAGATATTCCTCCTGTAAAGAAGCAGAAGAGCGTTATTAGCCATACGTTCTGTTTGAGACCCATTCCTTTTCCCGTCTATATTCAGCCACAAAAGTAAAATAAATTAATGAGTTGGACGGCTTTTATTTTCCTAAAAAAAGTTTACGCCAGTTATCAAACACTAAAACAGAGGCTTCGCCGTACTTCGCCATACTTTTCCGGATCTTTTCGATCGACTTTTCTTCATCCGGTTTGGTTTTGCTGTAGAAAAGATCGGCAAAACAGATCAGCTGTTCTTCCATGGATTGCGGACACATATCTCGGTGGGGGACCGGAAGATTGTACTGTTTGATCATTTCCAATGTAAGACCGGTTCCCGTATGGCGTTCGCAAACGAATGCGTGCTTTGGATAGCCTTCTTTCCGCAACAAGTCAGCCCCTAAATATCCGTGACAGATATATCCGGCTTTGCCATGACAGTCGATTTCCGGCGCATAACAGAGAAATGCCCCTATATCGTGCAGCATGGCAGCCTCCTCGACAAACTGCAGATCCAACTGCCAGTCCGGATGCATCCGACCGATCTGGATTGCCTTGTCCGCTACGCTCCGGCTATGTTTCACAAGTATTTGATAAGCGTCTGACTCTACCGGATAATACTTTTGAATGACTTCGACAGGATTCATCAATTATTAGTTTTCATTTATTCAATTATTAACTCCCCTTCGGTCGTTGAACGTTGTTTCATAAGTCATAATTGTCTTCTGCTATATTCACATCCGCACCAGTTTTGATTATAGAAACCGTACAGGTTGATCAATTCGTTCCGACGGTTGCTTAACCCGCCTTTGCGCCAGTTTTGCGCCCAAAAAGTAAGGTTGGGGTATAAAGAAGCTGCTTTATGTCCGGCTTCGGCAATTTGTCCCGTGTCTTTCCACCGCGATGCGGTCAATGTAGTGGCGAATACGGTAAATCCATGTTCGGCAGCATATTGGGCAGTAGCCTTCATACGCATCGTGAAACATGCCAGGCAACGCCGTCCACGTTCAGGTTCGTGTTCCATTCCTTGTATTTCTTCTTTCCAGCTGGCATGGTCGTAATCCCCATCCGCAAAAGGCAGGTTCAACGATAAAACATAACGGATATTTTCTGCCTTCCTTCGTTCGTATTCTTCCTTTGGATAAATATTCGGATTAAAATAGAAAACAGTTGGTGTCAACCGGTTTTCCAGCATACATTCGATGACTGCTCCCGAACAGGGAGCACAGCAGGCATGTAGCAGAATATGGGTCGCCTGTTTCGGAACGTTCAATGGGTAGTCAGGTGAAGCCATCATCGTCAGTAATAAAAAATTTCATCTTCCAATGGGACAAAAGTACTGCTTTTTTTGCAGATTATTCCTTATCTTTGTACGCTTTTTGGCAAAAATGAGTGACAAGAATTATTTTCACAGCCTGCTTGCTATCTTATTAGTGACGTTGGTTGCCTGTATCGGAATGTATTGGCTGCCGGATAATGTTTTGGGTTTTACACTCAAAAAAGTGGATATGCTATCGGATGTACGTGTCCGGACAGAAAAAATGTCGCTTGATTCGCTATTAATGGAAACGGAGATGGACAATCTATTGGCAAGTGATTCGTTGTTGATGCCGGATTCTATGATGGTTCGCGGTTTGAATGCTGTGCAATTGTCGGAACGTGATTCGTTGTACCGATTGGCCTCTTCAGGTGTGCCTGCTACTACTTCAGAAGTCCGTATCGAAGATTTTTCGGCTGGGCATACGGGTTTGAAACATTTTTTCTCCGTGTTGAGTCGCATTCATTTGTTGGATCGCCCGGTGCGAATCGCCTTTATGGGGGATTCATTTGTTGAAGGCGACCTTGTCCTTGCCGACTTCCGGGCGCAGATGCAAACTCGTTTTGGAGGCGGTGGTGTTGGTTTTGTACCCGTATCTTCGACTGTTGAACAATATCGTCCGACAATCACACAACGTTCAAGAGGGTGGAAGGCTAATTCGATTCTGTCCGACAGAAGCCGCAAGTATGTTGTGTCCGGCATGCTGTTTGAGCCGACAGCCGATGAGGCTTCCATTACATTTAAAACTGTCAATACATATCCCGGCTTAGATAAAGCCACTTCACTCAAATTTATTTATTCACAGAACGAACAATCGACCTTACGCCTGATCTGTAATAACTTGAGCGATACAATAGACCATGTCTTACAGTCGGGTGAGACAATCATGCAATATGAGATGGAAGGCGTTTTTACAGATGGCACATTTTATTTCAGTCAGGCTACAGGTTTACAGGCTTTAGGTCTTGCTTATGAAGATAATACCGGGATTGTTGTTGATAATTTTTCATTACGGGGTAATTCGGGCACAGTGCTTGACCAATTAGACAAGAGCAGTTGTTTCGCATTACATGCGATTCGTCCGTACGACCTGATTATCCTGCAATATGGCTTGAATGTGACTTCGGAAGATATGTTGCATTATGGCTGGTATCGTGACCGGATGGTCACAGTCATTGAACACATCCGGCAGTGTTTTCCTGAAACCGATATTTTGTTGCTGGGAGTTTCGGACAGAAGTTATTACAATGAAGGGACTTATCAAACTATGCCGGCTGTCGTGTCTTTATTGCGGGCGCAGCAACAAGTTGCGCAATTGACACAAATTCCTTTCTGGAGTGTTTTTGATGCAATGGGTGGAGCAGGTGCGATGGTACGGTATGTGGATTGGCGCTGGGCAAGCAAAGATTACACGCACCTGAGTTTTCGGGGCGGCAGAGAGATTGCAACAAAATTGTTTAATGCGTTGATTTTGGAAAAAGAATTGTATGATGAAATGGAAAAAACGGGCAATGAATAAGAAATGGTTTATCCTGTATGTTGTTGCCATTTTAGCGGTTTTTGTTGGTTTGACGATGAAAGCGCTCCCTCTGTCCAAAGCAGCGAAAGACAAACATCCGGACAGGGAATTACGTCCGCTTGCCGCATTGACAGATGATGTAGAGTCGCTTATTCCTTTTGTGATTGACTCCTTATGTGTGATATCGGGCTCAACGCGTTCGTTGGATGCGTTTCTGGATGCATTGGAACGGTTGCTTGCCGGACAAGATACGGTCATACAGATTGTACATCTGGGTGATTCGCATGTGCAGGCAGGTTTTTATACGGGACAGGTGATGCGGATGTTGCATCAGGCTTTCGGAAATGCCGGACGGGGTTGGATTTCACCTTTGAAATTAGCCAAAATCAATGAACCTACAGATTACTTTATTGCTTCGTCGAAAGTGAAGGAATGGACGGTCGGACGTTGTATCCAAAGTACGCCGAAATGTATTTGGGGATTGGGTGGGCTTGGAATTCAGACTGCATCGAAAACGATAGATTTCAAGGTTGGAGTTACTCCTGTCAATGGCGCCGGATATGGTTTTAATACGCTGCTTTTGTATCGTAACGACGAAGCCATTCCCCTGCTTGCGTCAGAAGAAGACAGTGTCGCGGTGCAGACAGTTTGGGGTGCGGAAACAGGTTTGCCTCATATCACAGTAGACACATTCCGGATGGATACAGAAACGTACGACCTGCATTTACACAGCGTTTTACAACCTGATTTATTGCAACATCCCGAACCGTCCATCCTGCAATCACCCAATTGTTATTATGGGTTTTCGTTACTGAATGGCAACCCGGGTATCCTGTATCATTCCATCGGACAAAATGGCGCCATGTTCAAACATTTTACAAATCCTGATTATGTTCGCCAACTTACACTGCTTCAGCCTTCACTGTTAATTATTACGCTGGGAACGAACGAAACGGTTGGTATCCGGAATTTGACCGACTCGCTGTTTATTTCTCAGGTTGACCAATTTGTTCAATTAGTAAAGGAACATTTACCGGCTACTGCTATTTTGTTGACGACTCCGGCCGAGAATTTCCACCGCACCCGCAGGGGATTTGAGCGAAATGCAAATATTTCACTTGTAGCACAAGTGATTACCGAATACGCCGAACGGGAAGGATTAGCCTGCTTTGATTTATTTGGCATGACGGGAGGCGTCAATTCATGCAACGAGTGGCAAACAGCTAAACTTTTAGGAAGAGACCGGATTCATTTTTCGGTCGAAGGCTATTATGAGCAGGGAAAATTGCTGTATAAGGCATTGATCCGTTTGAAAATGAATCAACAAAACGTGACATCTGATGAACCGGCTTGATTATATTTGGGAAAAACCGGCAGGTTTATGGACTAACTTGCCAGCTTATTTACAAACGGAATTTGTTCCTGGACAATTGCCGGAATTGTTCCTTTATCAGCCCGGTTCGCCCATGTTGTTCAGTACCGGACTGTTCTTTTTCCTGTTTATCGGTTTTGTCATGATATACATGTCATTGCGTAAATTTACCTTGGCGCGTATCATCTATGTCTCTCTTTTTTCGCTTTATTTTTATTATAAGACGAGTGGGTTCTGGTTTATTTTACTGATTATTACGGCTACTTTCGATTTTCTGATCGGACGGATCATCTCACAGGTAGAAGCGAAGAATAAACGGAAATGGCTTGTAGCGCTCAGTCTCTGTATTAACTTGGGGATGTTGGGGTATTTCAAATATACAAACTTCCTTTATAATCTGTGCGTAATCGTGTTACAGCAAATCGGAAGTTGGCTGCAGATTCCTTCGATGATGCAACTGACCTATATGCCAATGGATATTTTCCTGCCAGTGGGAATTTCATTTTTTACATTCCAGTCGTTAAGTTATATCATTGATATGTACAGGTCGAGGATTCAACCGGTGACACGTTGGGTTGATTACCTGTTTTATGTTTCATTTTTCCCGGGACTGGTAGCCGGACCGATTGTTCGGGCGCGCGATTTTGTCCCTCAGATGTACAAAAATCCTTCGTTGCCCCGTGAACATCTGGGCGAAGGGCTGTATCTGATCATTTGTGGACTGTTAAAGAAATGCGTGATTTCCGATTACTTGAGTGTAAACTTCGTTGACCGTATTTTTGATGCGCCGTTGTTATATTCGGGCGTTGAAAATCTGTTGGGCGTATATGGGTATGCACTTCAGATTTATTGCGACTTTTCGGGTTATTCGGATATGGCGATAGGCATTGCTTTGTTGTTGGGTATTCGCTTCAATATCAATTTTGATTCGCCGTACCGGTCTGCCACCATTACGGAGTTTTGGCGTCGCTGGCATATATCGCTGTCGAGTTGGTTGAAGGATTATTTGTATATTTCGTTGGGTGGCAACAGGAAAGGGAAGATACGTACCTACTTGAATCTGCTGATAACGATGCTGCTGGGAGGATTATGGCATGGCGCTTCGCTAAGGTTTATGTTTTGGGGCGGAGTACATGGACTGGCATTGGCTGTTCATAAATTTGTGATGAACCATTTCGGCAGTTTTAAAAAGGAAGGTAGCGAGATGAAGCCGTTCCGCAGGGTAATGGGCGTTATTTTTACGTTTCATCTGGTTTGTTTCGGGTGGATTTTTTTTCGCGCCGATTCTGTACAGATCAGTTTTGATATGTTAAAGCAGATTTTCACCGACTTTCGACCGGATATTTTCCTGCAGTTTATAGCAGGTTATAAAGGGATTTTTCTGTTATTGATTATTGGCTATATCATTCATTTCATCCCCAAACGCATTGACAATCAAATCCAACAATTGGTGATTCGTTCGCCGTTATTGTTACAGGCATTATACCTGATTGTTGCCATCTTTATTGTTATCCAAGTCAAAAGCGCCGGCATTGTTCCATTTATTTATTTTCAGTTTTAAGGAAGTAGAACTTTACGTTACAAACTTTTTCCGAACCCCAAATGATACGATTTTGCCAGTTCGATTAACGGTTAATATGCGGTTTTATCCTCTTTGTTTTTCCAGTCTTCAAAACCATGTATAGCCTCTTCGGGCATCAGTTGTTCCATTTTAATTTTTCTGTCTTCCGGTTTGAGTTCCAATTCATCATAAATAAATGAATCGTCGAAACCGATATCTTTTGCATCAGTTTTCGTGTTTCCATAATATATTTTATCCAGATGCGCCCAGTAAATTGCGCTTAAACACATCGGACAAGGCTCGCAAGAGGTGAATATTTCATGTCCGGATAAATCAAATGTTCCCAACTTGCGTGCTGCTTCACGAATCGCGATTATTTCTGCATGTGCAGTCGGATCATTGTTTATGGTAACCAGATTGACTCCGGTAGAGATTATTTTACCTTCTTTGGCTATGACCGCCCCAAAAGGTCCTCCGCCGTGTTTTACATTTTCGATAGATAACTCTATTGATTTTTGCATCAATAATTGATTCGTCATTGTCATTTTGTTTCATTTTGAAAAACTCCATTCCTGATCAGTACAGATAAATGATAAGAGTAATACGAACGGGGTAGAAGCAGGTTCCATCAATCTGTTATTTGAATGGCATTGTTTAATTATCGACTGTAAAGATAAGGAAAAAAATCGAAACAGAAAGACTTATATGTAGAATAAATACTTTTCGGAGCAGGATCAATGAAAGAGAAAAACAGGTCGCTTGTACTTATTGTTAAAAAAAAATAGCATCATGTCGTCAATATTTCATAAAAGTGATTATATTTGCCGGATAAGAGAAGAAACTTCTGGACATATACCGGGCAAAATATGTTCATAATATTATAAATATATATTTTTCAATGAGTTTAAATTCTTCCAAAGCACGAATTTCGACGGAAGTAAAAGAGTATACATTCAATAATGGATTAACGGTTTGGCTTAATGAGGATCACAGCCAACCCAAAGTGTTTGGCGCCGTTGTTGTGAAAGCCGGTGCGAAGCATTGCCCCAATACTGGCATAGCTCATTATTTTGAACATATCATGTTTAAGGGGACTGATAAAATAGGAACGGTCGACTATGAATCCGAAAAAATACTTCTCGACGCCATTGCGGTGAAATATGATGAACTGGCTCAGACAAATAATACCATGATTCGGGCAAAAATTCAACAGGAAATCAATGATCTGAGCGTAAAGGCAGCTGAATATGTCATTCCGAATGAATTTGACAGATTGATCAGCAAATATGGCGGCACAAAACTGAATGCCGGAACTTCTTACGACTATACGGAGTATCACAATATTTTTTCTCCGCAATATTTGGCGCATTGGGCTGAGATCAACAGTGAGCGATTGCTGAATCCTGTTTTCCGGATGTTTCAGAGCGAATTGGAAACTGTCTATGAGGAGAAAAACAGGATGAATGATATGATGCTGAGCCAAGCCATTGAAAAATTGTCGGAAATATATTTTCACCCGCATCCTTATGCCTATCCGATTATAGGAAGCGCCGAGAATCTGAAAAACCCCCGTCTTTCGGAAATGCGCAAGTTCTTTGAAGCATATTATGTGGCTTCCAATATGGGTTTGATATTGAGTGGAGACATTGATATTGAATCTGTGCTTCCGATATTGGAACGAACTTTTTCCCGAATCCCAAAAGGCGTTGTGGAATCCGATCCTCCTGTTGAGATCCGGTCTTTTAAAGGAAGGGAAAAGGCAGCAATCAAGGTGCCAATCCCTTTGTTGCGAATTATTGCTTTCGGTTTTCGTGGCGTACCTTCGAATCATCCCGACCAGGTGGCATTGGATATTGCCGTAAGTATATTAAATAATACGAATGGCACAGGTTATCTGGATCAGTTGATGGTCAATCGAAAATTGATGGGCGCTATCGTTGGAGGTGAAGCATTTAATGAAGCAGGTTTTATAGGCATAGTAGCCGTACCCAGGTTGGTTTCACAGACTTACCGTTCAGCCGAAAAATTAATCCGGCATGAGGTGAATCGTTTGAAAAACGGCGATTTTACGGATGAGATGTTCTTTAGCCTAAAACAGGAACAACTTCGCAAACATTTTTCCGAACTCGAAGATATTGATTCCAGATGTAAAGTGCTGATACGCCTGTTTTCACAGGGAAAAACATGGGCTGATTATCAGGATGAACTGAAAAGAGCCGACAATCTAACCAAAGAAGATGTCGTTCATGTAGCAAATACTTATTTTGGAGATGATTATTTATATGTACGGAAAAAAACAGGCAGATATGGGAAAGACAAACTTTCCAAACCTGATTTCGCTCCTATTTTACCCAGACATACGGATGCTACGTCGGCTTATGGAAAATGGTTGGAAAAGATCCCCATACAGGAAGAAAAACCTCGTTTTGTGGATTTTGAGAAAGATGTACAAACCATTCCGCTGTCTGACTTCGCAACACTGTATGTGACTCCCAATATGGTGAACCGGATTTTCTCCTTTAAAATTACGTATGGAATCGGGGTTTTAGAACAGCCCATGTTAAAGTGTATGACATCCTATATTCCCTTGTTAGGAACAAGAACGCAGTCTTTCAATCAGTTCCGGACACGTTTGCAAATATTGGGTAGCACACTCGATTTTGAAGTGGATGATCATTGTTTTCATGTCAAGGTAAGCGGTTTTGACAGTGCATTTGACGAGACCATAGCGACTGTCAGCGATTTCCTGGTCCATGTAAAAGCTGAAAATGATAAGTTAAAGACCTTGGTCGATGACGCCAAAGTAACGCAAAAGGCATTCTTTAAATCAAATAACGAAGTGGCTGAAGCGTTGTTTGAATATATCCAGTATGGGAAACATTCTCAATTTTTAACCAAACCTTCATTGAAAGAAATAAAAAGAATCAAGGGGCAGATCTTGATAGACCTCTTTCATGAAATACAGAAAGTGGAATGCTCGTTGCATTATTGCGGGACATTGGAAACGGATAAGGTGGTTGGTATCGTGAAACAAAATCTGGCGATCGAAAATATTTCTCAACAATCAAATTCGCCTGTATACCGTGAATTTGTTACCTACGATAGACCGTTGGTTTTCTTTTATCACATTCCTGATGTTTTTCAGAATATCATTTATGCCTATATGGCTTGCGAACCGCTTGAAACAGTGAGGAAACGGCACGAAGCCAACATGTTTTCCAGGTATTTCGGCGAAGGAATGTCGTCGCTGATGTTTCAGGAGATTCGTGAATTTCGCTCTTTTGCGTATTATACTTCGGGAGCGTATCG
>Ga0099364_10010368_pt1 | contig 12809 bp, 15 predicted proteins | sample TergutTh196P3_FD_73070 | JGI IMG/M metagenome (GOLD analysis project Ga0099364, IMG submission 73070) | Microcerotermes parvus P3 segment gut microbial communities from Pointe-Noire, Republic of the Congo - Th196 P3 | ecosystem: Host-associated > Arthropoda: Insects > Digestive system > Gut ... | reverse complement strand
CAAAAACTCCCTTACGTTTATCTCCCCCACAAAACACACCCCCGTTGAATCCTTTTTTTCTGCCGTAATCAAATTATTCTCCTTGGCAATCTCGCGCACCTTACTTTTTTTCAAATCCCCCAAAGGAAACAACACTCGCCCCAGATTTTCCCTTCCCATCCGCGCCAAAAAGTAACTCTGATCTTTCTTCTCGTCAACAGCTGTCATTAATTTCCCCTCCTCGATGCTCGCATAATGCCCTGTCGCTAAATAATCAAAATTGTTTTTCTCCACCCACTCCATAAACAATCCAAACTTAATCTCGCTATTACATAAAATATCCGGATTAGGCGTTAAACCTGCCTTGTATGTTTCATAAAAATAATTCAAGACTTTCTCTCGATAAACATCACAAAAATCCAAACTCACGAAGGGAATATCCAATTGTTCCGCCACTCTCAGCGCATCCCTCCGATCCTCGCTAGCTCGACAATGCTCACTCCGAAAACACTCCAAAAACACTCCCGTTACTTCATATCCCTGCTCCTTCAATAACCAACCCGCCACACTACTATCCACCCCTCCGCTCAGTCCTAAGGCTATTTTTTTTGACATACTCGACACGTCACATTAAACATAATTACTCATCGCCCCTCCTTTAGGAGTAAATGTGGGATGAAAGCCAAGTACCGACATGACATTTTGGAGAGTACGATAATTTACTTTCTCGCAATCACTACTACGCAATTTTTGCACTATTGTCGGCGAAACATTAGATTTTTTTGCCAAAGCTCTCACTGACAGCTTTTTCTTTTCCATTTCCTCAATGACAAGTTCTGAGAGCACAAACTCATTATATTCTTTCTCAAAAATCTCTATCTGATCGGGATTCTCATGAAAAAACCTCTCATAAGTGGTCATTTTTTTTACGTCTTTCATTTGTTCCTTTCCAAATAATCATTCATTCTTTTAACAGCCATCTTCTTTTCTTTGAGCGGCATCTTATCTGACTTTTTATTAAAAGCATGAACTACAATTATTTTTTTTCCTTTCATAAAAAAACATAAATAGCGATCCGGCTGTGGCTTAAAGGCATAAATATCATCGCCTTCATAGCGGAACTTAGTTTTATCTCTAATCACCCCCGTCTCTGCGATTCTCCTCACCAAAAAAAATAATTTACGCTTCCGCGGCGTAAGAGACTTAACAAAATATCCATACGGCTGACTCTCTCCCCTTGAATCACAATACCACTCAATTGTGAAGTGCGGTCCTTGGTAAACTATTATATTTTGAGAGTCTAGTCTCATAACTAACCGCAGTGTACCACATTATTGTTACAGTGTCAATACCCTCCAAAAAAGCCCCCTTCCGGAGGCTTTTCCTGTTTTCACTTTTATTCCGTTTTAGAACGTGGCGCAGAAAAGATGGCAGTTCTCTCCTTCTTGACAGTTATTAATAACCAAAGAACCATTAGGTGCTCGTTCAACACCAAAAACCTCCCGCAGAGCTGTATCATAATTGGCCGAGATATTATCAGTATCCCCCAAACTCGATGCTCCAATTATAGACCGCATGGTACCAGCCGCCACCTCCACCTCAGCCGCAGCAGCCACATAAGCAGTATTGCCAGTATTTGGAGCCTCTAAAGTCGAACACACCATCCCTACATTGTCCGAAGACTCATTTATTATATATAATATCTCTGGAAAATCACCAGGCTCAAGGACACCACCAACACCATCGGGGCAGTCACCCGCAGGCGCAAACAAAAAATAAGCATCGTTATTGCGAGCAGCGCCAGAACCGGTCACTCTCGGGTCAACCGGAAAAGTCCCACCTGCCTCTGCCCTAGCCGAACAAGCGGCTAAGTTCCCACCCATGTCCGACGAAGAAATCATTGCATTCTGAATTGTTTTCACATCCGCCTTCCTCCGACTATCCCGCGCCTTCCTTTGCGCATTAGCAAACCCTCCCAATCCAATCACCGCCAATATCGCCATAATTGATACCACCACCATCAACTCAATAAGAGAGAATCCATCTTGTTTTTTTCTGGACATAAGACTCCTTTTTATAATTTTACTTATTCTGCAGAAATTATGGCACAATCTCTCCCCGAATACAACCCCCTAAAAATAAACCCCAAAAAACCCTTGCACAAATCGAGCATTTCATGCTACAATGTTCCCATGAAAAGATTACGCACTTTAATCCATCGCTATCATCTCGAGAAAGAAAGCGGTATCGGTCTCCCCATTATCCTCCTCCTTACCGCCCTGCTCATCGGCTCAATTAGTCTGATCACGGTAGCCATCAATTCTGTGCAAGAATCGACCAATGAAACTGCCCGTCAACAAGGCCTCAACATCGCCGAAAGCGGCACTGACTATATTCTCACCGGTGCCGAAGACGGCTCTTGGGTCCTCCAAACCGATCAAGGTATTTTCAACTACCACGAAGCCGATAGCAATGGTGTCGTTTTTCCCCTCGAAGCTGGTCAAACCCTCGAACTCAACCCCTCCCAACTTGCCGCCTGCACAGGCACCGAATCATGTGTCATCCAAATCTGGTGGAACTCCCTCGAGGACAACCCCACGACTCCCAGCGACTGGAATGCTCAATGCAGGCAAGAAGCCGCCCTCCTAGTCAGCGAATACAGTCAAGACGCTTGTGATAGCCCCGACCCCGCAAGTTGTTCCGCATCCGGCGACACCGACGCCCGCACTGGCCTTGCCCGAGAACGTGCCCGCTACTACCTTTTCCGTCCCGCTTCTTGCGCTCTCGGCGAAGCTGGTCGCGATTGGTCCGGCTACGAAACCGCCTTCGGCGCTTGTGGCAACCCCGACGAAGCTCAAGCCTTTCATCCAACATCCACCACTCCCAACGTCTGTGCATCACGTCAAATGCTAGGCCTTGAGGGAGGTAATAGTGCCTATCAAGGAACAGACTTCTGCGAGATTAATGGTTCCAGCCGAGGCAGCTCAAAAGAGATATGCGAATCAGGCGGCAAAACCTGCGAGCTATGTCCCAATAGCGGCAGCATCGGCCTCCAAACTAAGCGACGTCTTGAGTTTCGCTCTAATAACAACCTAAGCGCCAATATGTCTAATTATTACGAGATTCCCGTATTCCCCAACACCACCATCGTGCGCATCAAAGCCCTCTATGCCAACACCCAAATCCTCGTGGATTTACCGGGCCAAGTGCGCCGAGGTAGCTCCATCGTCTCCGACGGTTCCGGCAATACCCAAACCATGGTTATCACCCATTCCATCCCCGCCATCCCCAGCGTGATGGACTTTGCCCTCTTTGTCGGCCAAGGAGGTATCGACAAAAATCCTGAGTCCTCGCGCAACTAGTTAATTAAAGAAGAAAACAGACCTATGCCCGTGAGCTTCAATAAACAAGAGTTTAGTGCTTGGGACATTGGTGCTTCCTCCATCAAGATTGTCTGGGCCGCTAACTCCGGTCAAGAATTAAAGATTAACAAGTCTCTTGAGGTAACTAACTCGCTGGGATTTACTGCTCCCGAAGAAGGCATCCAAGTAGAACAAATGCAGGCTTTAATCGGATCAATAATCAAGGAATACAAACTCCCCACCAAAGGTATCCGCCTAAGTCTTCCCGAGAGTGCTGTCTCCACCCAAATCATCGAGCTCCCTAACTTAAGTGACGCTGAAATCGCCTCCTCTATATCTTGGCAGGCAGCTCAATATCTCCCCATCCCCAACGAAGAACTAGTCACCGAATACTCAATTCTCTACCGCCCGCCAGAGCTCATTAGCGGCGCCCAAGACCCCAACGCCAAAATGCGCCTTCTTCTCATTGGTACCCGCAAAAAAACCATTGCCAACTTCGTTTCCTTTTTCCGCGAAAACGGCGCTGAACCCGCCGTCATGGAAACCCAAACTGTCTCTCTGTTGCGCCATTTTAACCTCCCCGATGAATCTCCCCGCACCATGATCGTCAATTTTGGCGACAGCTTAATGAATGTGGTTGCCGTCAATCAAGGAGAGTTAGTTTTCTCCCTTAGCTATCCCGAGGCCGGCGCCCTCCTCACCAAAACCCTCATCAGCGAGTTCAATCTAAGCTCCGAGCAAGCCCTTTCCTATAAAGTCGGTGCTGGCCTTGATCCCAACCAAGCCGAAGGCAAAATACGCACCACCCTCATGCCCATCATGGACATGGTATTAAGTAATCTGCGCAATGCCGACAGCTTTTTCGCCAGCAAAACCAATACTTCTGGCGCCGAGAGACTCATTCTCACTGGTGGCTCCAGCGCCCTCATTGGCCTCATCGACTTATTAGCTCAGTCCCTCAAAAAAGAAGTCGTAGTCGCCGACAATTTCACCGGCCTCACTGGCGACATCCCCGCCACCAATCAACTGGCCTATTCCATCGTCCTCGGCTTGATCAAAAGGAGGTCGTAATGCTTAGCGACTTTTCGGAGATCAATTTTCTCGCCAGTAGCTACCGCACTGTCAAGAGACAACAAAAAACTGATCTCACTTATGTCCGTTTTGCCGCCGGCCTATTCATTCTCCTCGTCATCACTTGGGGGGGATTAAAAATATACAACCTAAACTTGGTTAAGCAAATAGCCGCTCTTAACGCCCAAGAAGCTCAGGTTAATGATCGCCTCCAACGCCTCGCCGCCGACCAAACGCCCTACCTGAATTATGTAGCTAAAGCTAAAGCTATTAGCCAAATCATCGCTAATCGCCGCAGTGGTATGCAACTGGGCAAAGTTATTGACGAGTATCTCACCAGCCGCGGCGCCACCGTCAACTCTATGCGTTTTAATCAATCTGAAGCTACTCTAGAGATTACCATCGCCATGCACGACGTGCAAGAGATGGATCGGATTATTTTTGCTCTCGAGGAGGATGACTTTAAGGACCAGTTTGCCCTAATCAAAAAGCAATCTTTAGGACGCAATATGGAAGGGGTTTATAACACCACCCTTCTCTTTGAACTAGAATAACTTTATGAACGTTAACGATCAGATTAAACAACTACAACTCGAGTTCAAATTAATTTGGCATGGCCGCAAGATGTTTTTATTGGCTCTTGTGTTGATCATGGGCAGTTTACTTTTCGGCTACTATGTCACTTATGCTGAATACGACAAAATCTCTCCCAATCAAGACGACCTAGAAATTGCTAACGACAACCTCGAGCTAGCCCAAGGTCGTCAAGCCGCTTGGAACAAAGCTCTGGCAGATCCGATGTTTGCCACCATGAGCGCTGTCCTCGACAATGTCCTCTTTTCCCGTAAACCCATGCTAGAAATTATTTATGCTCTGTCTGGCAGCAGCGCCGAAGGCAATATCCGTCTCACTAGATTTGAGTTCTCCCCAGGCGACATCTCCACCCCCAGTGGCCAAACCAGAACCACTAATAACCGCCAACCTTCTCTCAGTATTGACTTAACTTTCACCGCTCCCTTCGCCCAACTGATGGACTATTTAATTGCCATCGAACAGCTCCAACCCATCGGCAGCATCGCCACTATGCAGCTAGGAAAAAACCAAAATGGACCCTCCTCAGCCAGAGTGATCTACCGCACTTTCTATGATGAAAGTACTATCACCGGCTCCTCTGTCGCCAACCTTCCTCAGCTAACACCAACCGACCGCCTCAACCTCGAAGCCGTTTCCCACTACCGACCTATCAAAGACAGCGATTTGGAACAAGCCGAGCTCATCCTCGGCGACAAGATGACCCTGCTAGACTAAGCAGCTCCTTCTGTGGAAGTGGCAACCTTAACAAGAACCCTTTTTCCTTCTTTAATAGAGCGAATCTTGACTAACTGCCTAATGGCATTAATCACCGCTCCCCCCTTACCAATAATCCTCCCATAATCAGCCTCATTAGCAAAAACAGTCAAAATCACCAAGCCATCCTCCTGCTCCACTTCTTCCACCTGCACCTCATCAGGAAACTCCACTAAACGAATTAAAATATACTCAACGAGATTTTTCATAATATCCTTATTATACACTAATTATGTGTTCTTTACTTTCTCCTCCTGTTTTTTCCCCTTCTTCCTTAATCTCCTCCGTATCTTCCTTTACTTTCTTCTCTTGTTTCTCCACTTCCTCTTTAGCTTCCACTGTTTCCTTCTTAGCCGCCTCCTTAGCTGCCTTTTCCTTCTCTAAAGACTTTTTAGAAGGACGCCCCTTTTTCTCGGGGAACGGACTTCCCGACTCCCATCGCTCCCATAACTTCAACACCGTCTCTGTCGGTTTAGCTCCTTTTTTAATCCATTCCAAATATGCCTCTTTTCTAAACTCCAACACCTTCGGATTATTAGTAGGCTGATAAATGCCCACTTGCGCCACATAACTCCCATCGCGCTTATCGCGCGCCTCATTCACCACAATGCGATAACGAGGCTCTTTTTTCTTGCCCAATCGGGTAAGTTTTATTCTTAACATAGAGAGGCATTATATCACCAATAATCACTCTTGACAAGATAAGGTTTTTTAGCGACAATGGACAGTGAAATATGAGTGAAATTACCATTAGTCAAGTTTGGGCACATGAAGTATTAGATGCTCGGGGTTTGCCCACCATCGAAATCAGTATCTATCTGAGCAATCAGGCCATGATTGTCTCCAGCATCTCCACCGACAGCGCCAATGAAAAAAGCAATACCGATCTCATGACCACCGCCCCAGAAAATGGCTATGTTATCTCGCCCAATATCAATAAACTCATTGATTTTATTAACCAAACCTTAGGCCCTGCCATTGTCGGTCAAAACCCTGCCAATCAAGAGCAAATTGACCAGCTCATTCTGACTAATGTCCCCAAGATTAAAGCCCTCGGTGTCGGTTGGGTACCCCAAACAACTATGGCCGTCTCCACCGCCGTTTGCAAAGCTGCCGCCTCTAGTTACGGCTGGCCAGTCTATTATTATCTTTTCCGCCGCTATCAACTCATGCCTGCCCTCAAAATGCCAGTATCCGTCTACGGCATGTTTAATGGCGGTCGTCTGGGCAATGAAAACATTGACTTCTCCGAGGTCAGCATCATTCCCGCCCGCCATGTCAATTTCGCTCGCGGCCTCCAAACCGCCGTCACCATCTTCACCAATCTCCGCAAGATTTTAATGAGCAAAGGCGGGGGTAGTGCCACCTCCAGCCTAGGAGGCCTCATCCCCGTCCTGTATAAAAACACCGACACTTTCGATCTGCTGGTCGAGGCCATCAAAGCCAGTGGTCTAGTCATTGGTCGAGATTTATTCTTCGGCATTGATGTTAATGCTCATGAGCTCCACTCCCTAGGCAAATACAAAGTCCGCGACTCCGCTCAAGCCCTAAACTCTAGCGCCCTCGCCGCCTTCTTGAGCAAACTCCATGACAGCTATGGGGTCTATTTAATGGAAGATCCTTTCGACACCTCCGACACTAATGCTTGGAAACAATTTAACGAAGAATGGGGCGACAAAATCCGGATTGTATCCGACAGACTCACCAATAGTCAGCCCGAAGAAATCAAAAAAGCCATCCAGCAAAAGATGTGTAACACTTTCCTCATTAAGCCGGGACAAGTTGCCGTCATCACTCATCTCGTCCAGATTGCCGCTAGCGTACGCCAAAACAATGGTCAGTTTATCATCGCCCATCGCGAAGGAGAAACCACCGACGATGTCTTGGCTGACTTAGCTGTCGGCTTAGGAGCAGACTTCGTTAAGTTTGGTGCTCCCAATAGAGGTGAGCGCGTGGCCAAATATAATCGCCTCTTGAAAATTGCCCCCGAAGTGGATCAAGTTAATGCCGAAGGCGCCCAGCAGCAGGCAACTCAATAATCATGTCTTTACAGCCCCATAGCCTAACCGTCAACTTAAGTCAGCAGGAGTTCACCGATCAACATCCCCGCCAGCCCTATCAAGGCATGAAGCCAATAGTGCTTTTAGTCTTAGATGGCTGGGGCATGGGTCCCAACTACGACGGCAATGCCATTCTTCTCGCTAATACTCCCAATATTGATATGTTTTGGGCGTCCTTCCCTCATACCCAACTTGCCGCCTCTGGCGAAGCCGTCGGCCTCCCCGCCGGAGAAGACGGCAATTCCGAAACCGGTCATGTCAATATCGGCGCCGGCAATGTCGTTTATCAAGAGCTCCCTCGCCTCAACCATGCCATCGAAGACGGTAGCTTTTACCGCAATGAAGCTTTTCTTGATGCTATTGCCCATTGCCAAAAAAATAACTCCAGCCTCCATTTAATGGGCCTAGTCGGCACTGGTGGCGTTCATGCCAAACTCGAGCATCTCCTTGCTCTCCTCGACATGGCCGCCACCGCCAACCTCACCAAAGTCTATATCCACGTCTTCACCGACGGTCGCGACTCTGCTCCCGACGCTGCCATTAGCTGCATTGAAAAAATTGAAGCCCACTGCAAAAAAACCAATACCGGCACCATCGCCTCCCTCATGGGCCGCTTCTACGCTATGGACAGGGATCTGCGTTGGGACAGAATTGAAAAAGCCTACAACTGCCTAACGCTGGGGGAGGGGAGAGTTGCTCAAAGCGCCACTGCCGCCATCCAAGAACAATACGCCCAAAACATTACCGACGAGTTTATCGAACCAGTTTGTATTGTCAATTCCGACATCCTCGCCCCCATCACCATCAATGATAGTGACTCTGTCATTTTCTTTAACTTCCGCATAGATCGACCTCGCGAACTCACCAAAGCCTTTGTGGTTGACGATTTTGATCTAGGTGTCGCTGCTCCAGAGTTCAATCCTCTGATGGAAAAATATGAAAAAACGGTCCTCAAACAACAGTCCGCCTCCAGCACTTTTAAGCGTAAAAAGAAAGTTAAAGATCTATTTTTTGTCACCGCCACCCGCTATGAAGACCATCTCCCCGTCAGCGGCGTTGCCTTCCCTCCCGCTCCAGTTAAAGAATCGCTCTGTAGCGTTTTTGCCAAACACGGCCTCAAACAACTTCGCTGTAGCGAAACCGAAAAGGAAAAGTTTGTCACCTACTATATGAATGGTCAAAAGGAGGAAATCTTCCCAGGAGAGTATCGCTGCATTCTCCCTAGTAAAGGGGAAAAGTCCTACGATGCCATTCCCGAAATGTCCGCCTATGAGATCGCCTACGAAGTGACCCAAAGAATCGCCAATGACGATTTTGATACCATGATTATCAATATCGCCAACGGCGACATGGTGGGCCATACCGGCAACCTACCCGCCGGTATCAGAGCTTGCGAAATTGTCGATGAAGTGGTCGGACATATTGTCAAAGCCGTCTACAACAAAGGAGGTATCGCTCTGATTACTGCCGACCACGGCAATGTCGAAGAAATGATTAATGCCCAAACCCGCATGGTGGATACCGAACATTCCATCTATCCCGTGCCGCTAATCATTGTGGGTAAAAAGTTTATCAATCAGCCCCACGTCCTGCCCCCCGGGGTCCTAGCTGATATTGCCCCCACCATCCTCTCCCTCATGGGTCTTCCTCAGCCCAAATCCATGACCGGTCGTAATTTACTAGACGGATATAATCATACCTAAAGAAAGGAATATTTATGAAAAAGATTGGCATCAATGGTTTTGGTAGAATCGGCCGCACCTCCCTTCGCGTCTGGTGGCTCTACCATCGCGACTCAGTCGAAGTCACCCTCATCAACACTTCCGGCTCTATGGATGTTGATGGTTGGGCTCATTTGCTCAAATACGACACCAATTATGGACCTCTCAATGCCGAAATTACTTTTGAAAAAATCAAAAGCGTTAAAGAAACTACTCCTGAGGACTGCTTAATCGGTCGCATTTTTATTGACGGTCGAGCCATCGCCATCACTGCCCAAAAAGACCCCGCCCTCATTCCTTGGGGTCAGTTTGAGGTGGATACAGTTTTAGAATCCACTGGCGTTTTCCTCGAGAGGGATACCGCCGGTAAGCATCTTACCGCTGGAGCTAAAAAGGTTATTCTCTCCGCCGCCGCCAAAGACCAAGACATTCCTATCTATGTGGTGGGAGTTAAAGACGACGACGGTAGTAGCGATATTATTTCCAATGCCTCCTGCACCACCAACTGCGCTGCCCCCATCATTAAAGTCTTGTCAGAAAAAATCGGCATTCAAAAAGCTCTGCTTAATACCACCCATGCCTACACCGATGATCAAAACCTCCAAGACAATTCCCATAAGGATCTTCGTCGCGCTCGCAACTCTGCTCGCAGCATCATCCCCACCACCACCAACGCCGCCACTGCCGTGAGTAAAGTTGTCCCTGCTGTGGAGGGTATTTTCGACGGCGTCTCCATGCGAGTCCCCGTCAGCGTGGGCAGTATCTCCGATATTGTCATGCTCTTAAGTCGCGACACCAGCATCGAAGAAGTGAACAATCTTCTCGCTCAAGCTGCTCATGAAGAACTCCGAAACATCTTAGCCGTCACCAAAGAAGAATTAGTTTCTCAAGACATCGTGGGAAGAAGGGAATCATCCATTGTTGATCTTAATCTCACCAATGTGGTCGGCGGCAATCTCGTTCGCGTGGTTAGCTGGTATGATAATGAGTTTGGTTACTGCAACCGCCTCATCGAGCAGACACTCCAAAAATAGCTTCTACAATCTCCTTATTCACCGCCGCTATCTTGGGATCCCAGTCGCCCTTCATGTCATAGGTAATCTTTAGCTTTTTTCCCGACAATTTTTCTAATGCCGCCACTTCTGCCGTTAGGATTTTAGTTGCCTTTTTTCTGCCCAAAGCAAATACCCAATCCGCACTCAATACAAAATGACGTAAACTAAAGTTATGTTCTCCACCCGCCAAAGTAAAACATACGCTGTCTGCCACGTGAAGTCTAGGTGGACGCACTAAATGTCCCCTCACCCCTAAATTGATATTACGCGGATCACCAAAATCAATATGCCCCGCATAACCTATCTTAAACTTACTGGCGAAGGCCGTCATTTTCTCCGCAACCATTCCAATATTACGTGTTTGTAACAAATCGTCCTGAATGTCATCCTCCTGACTAGAAACAATCACCAGCTCTCCATCGCCGCTCTTTTCCATCTGCTCCTGCAACACTTCTATAATCTCATCCAACTCCGCAATTCCCAATCCTGCCCCCACAAACCCTAACCGAACTCCATCGTTAAGTTGTAAACCTTCATCACTGCTAGCAATAACTTTTGGTACTACCACTTTTACTCCACTTCTTGGGCACCTTCGGTCATGCTTTTTACCGCCGCCATATAGGCATACATATCCTTCTCCACTGCCTCCCAATCCCCCTTCGCTTCCCGAATCGCATTAAACAACAACTCCATATCAATCAACAACTGATCATCAGTGACAATCATTCTTTGTTTGCTCATCTTAGTCCTTTCTATTTATAATCAACCGGCAGTTCATTAGAAATTAAACTTAGACTCATCCGCTTATTCTCCAAGTCGATATTCTCCACATTCACGCTCACCTTCTCGCCCTTTTGCATCTTTTCCATATCATTTTCCAGCTTGCTGGCATGTACTAACCCATCAATACCTGATTCCACATTCACAAACACCCCATAGGGTTCAATCCGACTAACCGTCCCCGTCACCACACTACCCACTGGATATTTATCCATGGCGCTGCTCCAAGGATCAGGAGTTAATTGTTTGATTGATAAGTTAAGCTTATTAGTCTCCGCATCAATCCCCATTACTTTAACTTTCACTCGATCTCCTAATTTATAAAAAGCTCCCACTGTGGTCACTTTCTCCCAAGAAATCTCCGAAATATGCACCAATCCCTCCACCAAGCCCACCTCACCTTTTTCTCCAGTCGGCACTTCCGCCGTAATAAACAACCCAAACGGCATCACTCCCGACACCACCCCCTCATAAACCTCACCAGTCTTCACCGCCCCCAAAGCTTGTTCTCTGGCCGCCAATTCCTTAGCCTCCGAAACAAACTTCTCACTAAAAATCAATCTATTTTTTTCTTTTTCCACCTCAATCACTTTAACTTTGATGACTTGGCCCTTTAACTTCTGCAAATTACCCAAATACTTCTTCCCAAACTGGCTCGACGGCACAAATCCTCGCACTCCATTAACCACCACAATCAATCCTCCCTTATTAGTTTCGATGCCTGTCGCCTCCAACACTTCCGCCTTCTCCATCGCTTCAATGAAAAAGTCCCATTTCTCTTGAGCAGCAGCATGTTTAATACTTAATAAGATTTGTCCTTTATTATGATCCACACTCATCACCATCGCTTCCACCTTTTGTCCCACCTCTAGCTTTTCAATATAGTCTGCTGCCTCATCAAACTCCCTGCCTACTAAAATCCCCTCCGTCTTCGCTCCCACGTCGATGACCAGAGATTTACTGTTTTTCACCGTAATCACTCCTTCCACCACATCATCCTTTTTGGGGGCAATAATTTTGAACTTGTTGTTGGCCAATAAATCGGCCATGGTTTTGGCATTTGCCATAATTAATAAACTCCTTTCTTCAGAGGAGACATTATATCATAAACAACCAAAAAACACCAATTACCACCCGATAAATCCCCAAGTAAACCCAAGCTTTTTCTTCTTTCATTAAGGCCATTAATTTCTTCAACACCAACAAAGAAACTATAAAAGTCACCGTCATTCCCACCCCCAAAATCAACCATTCCTGACCAGAAAAAATAAACGCCTTCTTCTCCCAATAAGCACCACAAGTCACCACCCCACTCGCTGGTACCCCCCAGCTCCCATAAGAGCAGCCCGACCAACTCTTGGGCATCATTAGCCACTCCCCAAACGCTTTCAATAAATCCAGCCCGCTCGCCGCCAGCATCACCGGAATCGCGAG
>Ga0099364_10010367_pt1 | contig 12810 bp, 7 predicted proteins | sample TergutTh196P3_FD_73070 | JGI IMG/M metagenome (GOLD analysis project Ga0099364, IMG submission 73070) | Microcerotermes parvus P3 segment gut microbial communities from Pointe-Noire, Republic of the Congo - Th196 P3 | ecosystem: Host-associated > Arthropoda: Insects > Digestive system > Gut ... | reverse complement strand
AAGACCGGTATTGGGATGGTCAGCGTTAGAAAGTTTGGTGATTTCTATTTGCCCTAAAATCCGCTGATTTTCCCATGTTAGCGTGATATTTTGGCTGCTTGTTACGTCAACTTGCATGAGTTCAACCCTGCGGACGTAACCCTTTGGCGCAGTCACTTCCTCGACAAAATATCTGCCGGGGGAAAGCTGTGCAAAAACAACCTCACCGGTGCTATCGGTTATGAAGCGGCTGATTTCATTGCGGCGGCTGTCGAGCAGACGGAAAGTAGCCCCGGCAAGCGGCTCCCCGCTTTCGTTATCAACCTTAATAATAATGAGGTCACGGAGCGGCGTATTCTTCCACTCAATTTCAATGTTTGCGCTGGCGTTTAGGTCAATTTGGCGAACCTCTGTAGAACGCAAATAACCGCTTGGTGCGGTCATTTCTTCAACAAAGTATCGTCCGGGGGCAAGCTGTTCAAAGCGGGCAATTCCGTCCGCGCCGGATATTGCCCGGTCAAGTTCATTTCGGCGGTTGTCAAGCAAGCGGAACACCGCGCCCGCCAGAACGTCACCAGTATCAGCATCGGTTTTGATGATGATAATATCACGAAGCGGCGTATTCTTCCACTCAATTTCAATGTTCGCGCTGGCGGTTAGGTCGATTTGGCGCACCTCTGTCGAACGAAGATACCCACTTGGCGCGGTCATTTCTTCAACAAAGTATCGTCCGGGGGCAAGTTCCTCAAAGCGGGCAATCCCATCCGCGCCGGATGCTACCTTCATAATTTCATTCCGGCGATTGTCGAGCAGTCGGAACACCGCACCCGCCAAAACGTCACCGCTGTCGCTGCACACCTTCACAACCTCAATATCACGAAGCGGCGTATTCTTCCACTCAATTTGAATATTAGCATGGGCGTTCAGGTCGATTTGTCGCACCTCTGTTGAGCGCAGATAACCGCTTGGCGCGGTCACTTCTTCAACAAAATATCGTCCGGGGGGAAGCTGTTCAAAGCGGGCAATCCCATCCGCGCCGGATGCTACCTTCATAATTTCATTCCGGCGATTGTCGAGCAAGCGGAACACAGCGCCCGCCAAAACATCACCGCTGTCGCTGCATATTTTTACAACCTCAATGTCACGAAGTGGCGTGTTCTTCCACTCGATTTGTATATCCGTGTTGACTTTTAGGTCGATTTGGCGAACCTCTGTAGAACGCAGATAACCGCTTGGCGAAGTCATTTCTTCAACAAAATAACGTCCGGGGGAAAGCAGTTCAAAGCGGGCAAAACCGTCCGCGCCGGATGTTGCTCTGGTGATTTCATTTCGGCGATTGTCAAGCAGACGGAACACCGCTCCACTAAGCCGCTCACCGCTATCGCTGCACACTTTCACAACCTCAATGTCACGGAGCGGCGTGTTCAGCCACTCGATTTCAAGGCTTCTGTCCCCTTTTAGGTCAACGCGGCGAAGTTCATCATCACGCAGATAACCCTCCGGCGCGCGGACTTCCTCAATAAAATATCTCCCCGGTACAAGCCCCGAAAACACAACCTCGCCCGCGCGGTTGGTTGTATTACGGTCAAGTTCCTGCTGACGGTCATCAAGCAAGCGGAACACCGCCCCGGATAGCAACGCACCGTCATTGGAATCCCGCTTTACAATGCGGATATAGTGCAGCGGTGTGTTGCGAAATTCCTCACGGTGGACACGCCCCGCGTCAAGATGAATCGTCCTCGGCGAACGGTCAAGCACATACCCATCCGGTGATTTTGTTTCGACAAGCACATAACCGCCGGGGTCAAGGCCGTGGATAATCGCAAGCCCATCCCAATCCGTGGTATAATCGCCGACAAAGCGCCCGGTTGTTTCAGCCAGACGAAAAACCGCGCCCGCAAGCGGTTTTCCTGTGATTTCGTCAATCTTTACGATTTGCAGCGTCGGTCGGCGGTGGTTGACGAATGTGACCGTGGCCGGTCTGCCCTCGATTAACTGCACATTCTGCGGAGTGCGGTCAAGCACGAAGCCATCCGGCGCGCGCACTTCTTCCACAATATACCACCCCGGCACCACATCCGGCACAATGGCATAACCCGTGTGACCTGTCACAAAGCGCCCAACCATACCGCCGTTCATCTGCGTAACGACAAATTCAGCCCCAAGAAGCGGCCTGCCGTCCGTGTCGGTCTTGCGGATGAAAATCGGACTTTTCGGCGTGTTTGTGATTGTAAGATGATTTTCGCCCGCCTCTATTGTAATCTCATGAACGGCGCGGTCGATTACAAATCCCGCCGGGGCTTCGATTTCGGTGATGCGGTATCTGCCGGGTAATATTTGCGGGATGAAGATTTTTCCCTCGGCGTTTGACGTAAATTCGCCAATCCGCACAATGCCCGAGTTTGTCAGGCGCTCAATCAAGAACCTCGCGCCTGCAAGCGGAGATTGCGTTACGCTGTCAATCTTTTCAATTTCAAGGCTCGGATATTTCTGGTTTGTTATGCGGATTTCATTGTGCTGTCCCTCGCGGATAGTGATGGTTCTGGATGTCGCGTCAAGGATATATCCGCTGGGCGCAACTGTTTCCACAAGGGTATAAACGCCCGGCTCTAAATCGTTGATGATGGCAGTACCGTTATCATCGGTAGTGACATCGTGGAAGCTGCCGTTTTCCGCGCGCAAGCGGAAAGTAGCGCCGTGAAGCCGTTCGCCTGTCACATCATCCACCTTTATAATAGTGAGTGACGGTTTCTGTGAGTTGGACACGACAATGGTATGCACACGGTTTTCACGCAGCACGATTTCCTGCCTAAAGCCCGAATTCACATGGCCATTCGGCGCTGAAATTTCCTCAATGATATAGGTCGTATTGAGGTCAAGGCGGGGGAAGTACACCCTGCCGTCAGCATCGGTTGTACCCTCAAACCGCTGCCCGGTCATCGTGTTGGAGATTCTGAACACAGCGCCCTCCAGCCGTATGGTCGGGTCGTTCGCGTCAACCTTTATAATCTCGATGCTAGGCATACGAAAATTGCGGAACACTAGCGAATAGTTTTGATTCTGCTGCGTGTTGTCAACATAAATCCGCTGCGGATTATTGGCTTCATCAATGAGAAAACCGTCCGGCGCTTGGATTTCCGTGACTACATATTCGCCCGTCACAAGCTGGTTTGAGGGGATAATGATGAGGCCGTTTACATCCGTGATGAACGTGCCCAGCGACTGCCCGCTCCCTCTCGCAACTTGAAAAACAGCACCTTGCAGGGCGTTCCCTTCGGGGTCAACCTTTAGGATTTGCAATCCCTGCCTGCGTGTGTTGCGGAATGTCAGCATCACAGTTTCGTTTGACTGCACCGCGAAAGTCTGGGTTGGCGCGTCAAGGTTATGGGTTGGCGGCACACCGATTTCGGTCACGAGGTAGCTGCCGGGGAATAGGCCGTTTACCGTAACTGTGCCATCCGCGCCGGTGGTCACAGTCTGGTTAAAACTCCCGGCGTTGCCTAAATCCACGCCCTCAACACGGAACTCCGCGCCCGTAAGCGGCTGGCTTGTAACCGAACACAGCTTGGTTATGATTACTTGCCCGCGTTCACGAACATTACGAAAAGTCAGCGTGGTTTCCCTGTCACCGACTGTCATGCTGGCGGTTTCCTGCGTATCGCTGCCGACTTGCGCGCTGTTATGCTCCGGCCCGAACTCGTGTGAGCAAGTGGGACAGGCTTCACCGCCGTCGCCCGTGGCGTCGCGGGTTGCGGCAATCCAAGCCCAGCCGTCATTGCTGATCGGCGCAGCGCCAATCGGGATTGTTGCATGGGCAGGTTCTGCATCTTCGCCGTCCCCGTCACCGCCGCCGATGTGAAACACAAGATGATAGTGGAACGACATTTCGGTTGTCCACATCCGTGTTGTTTGGATAAAGAATGTTGTGTAGGTCGGTGCAATTGTCGCTACTTGCGGGGTAGGGTCGAGCGAATAATGCTGCGGCGGGCGAACCTCTGTCACCGTCACTTTGACAGGGGAAATATCCCCTGCGGGGTGCTGCCATGTAAGCAGCCTTGCGCCGTTATCGACTTCCCAATTACGAATATCCCGCACTTCGCCGCTTGCAAATTCAAGGCGAATATCGAACTGCGCGCCGTCAAGGGATTCGTGGTTTTGGTTTTCTTTTCGGATTGTAATTTGCCCCCACGCTTCGGAATAACGTATAGAGTTTTCGATTGTGGTGGTCGTTTCGACCTCCACGCGGGTTTCGATTTCTATGCGGGTTTCGCTGCCGCTTTCTCCCGGCTCATCCGGCGGCTCCGGGGGGATAGTGTCACGATGCAGTGTATATATCGGCTGGGCGCTGCTGCCCGCCGACCATCCGTAGGCGGCATATCCTGTCGTGTCAATTGAAGCCGCCGCGCTAATGAGCGCCGCCGCGTTTCCCGCGCCTGAAATTCCCCAAATAGCAAACTGCAAATCACGGCGGGAATAACTTCCCTTATCATATGCAACCAACAAGCGGAGAATATTATCCGGCGCGTTTGTCCGGTTAGAATAAGTGCCGTTTATGGGGTCGTTGCCGTCAAGTACGGCGCAAACCGCAACAACAGAACCCTGCGCCGTGATATTAGGCCATCTGTCGCCATAATAACTACCATAATTCCAGTCGCCCATTACATTACTGAATGACACCTGAATGGAGTTACCGACATCGCTGCTCATTGGAGAAATCCCCATAATACCTATCGCCGGTGTAATCGCTGCCGGGGCAGGTTCCAAACAGTCAATTGCCGTTATGAGGTTTTCCAGCTTCCCGAACACTTCTTTTTCTTCATCAAAAGACAATATATGGGTATCGTTGTTTTCGCCTTTATCGGAAGTCATTGCATCCGCCGCAAAAGCAGACAAGGGAAAAACGCCCAACAGCATAATTGCCGCCAACGCTAAACTCAATAATTTTCTAAATATAGTTATCAGTCCTTTCAATCAAAATAGAAAAACAAAAAGCGCCACTTATCGTGACGCTTATAAATCGTACCTAACTATGCTTTTTTACTTTGCCCGGTAGCTTTCCCAATGCTTTAACAGTTCATCCCAGCGATTGGGTTCGGTTCGGCTTCCAAGATACTCCATGTAGCTTGCGTTGCCTAATGGCGGGGCGCCATATTTGACTTCATTAAATATCATGATACCGCCATTCTCCCCGATACCTATACCGATGGTCTTTTGGGAGTGCTTGGCCCATGCGCCGATGCCGAGCATCGCTTCTTTGTGAGCGGGGGAGTTCATCCAGCCGTTAAACACTTCCTGTGCGCTTTGCCATGAGGACGCCAATTCGTTGTAAACAAAATCTCCGTTTGGCCTTGTGTGTGGTGAACCGCCTGCCCGTCCGCCTTCGTTTGCTCTGGTCTGTGCAAATTCCATCAAATCATCATCTACGACAAGGCGGTTACTTCCTACACGTTCACGCTCATCATTTATCAGCCTAATGAGTTCTTGCCGTTCCTGCTCGATAATCTCCGGGGATAACCACGGTTGTGAGGGTTTTTCCGCTTGTGGGGTTGGCTTGCCGGTTCCAGCCTGCGGATTGACGTACTTACTTTTCCATCCGTCCATTGCGGTGATAGCTGCCTTTGACATTTGACCTCGGCCACTTGGCAACAGGGGCTTTACATCACGGTTATAGGCGATTGCCGCTTCGCTGTTTGCGAGAAAATGAATTTGCCGTTCCTGTCCGTTTATAGATGTCGTGATGTTTACATCCCCGCCGCTTGCATAAACGCTTACCGTCATTCCCACGGTTAGGATTAGTGCTAACATTACAGCTAAAAACATACGCGTTTTCTTCATCATAAAAACCTCATTCCTTGGCCCTTATTTTAGTTAATAGTTTGTAGTGATTAGTGAATAGTGAAGGTGTCCGCGTTCGCGGACGGTTTTATATTATATCGCGTAGCGATTCCATAACTAACCACTAACAACTAATCACTGTTCACTAACTATAGTTTAGCGCGCTTTCGCTCAAAACGCAAGGCCAAAAACGCGATTTTTGCGGCTTTTTTTGATGTTTTTTTAGACTTTTTCTATCCCGGTTACTATAAGCCGAAGCGCTGATTTTCCGGTTATGCAAGTGACCAGACTTATGCGGTTTTCCTGCGTTCTTGAAAGCGCAGACCAATCGTATTCGTCAACCTCAAAAACACGCTCAACTGCGTACTCACGAACACCTAAAGCTGTTTCATAACGGATAATTGCACCCTCTTTTAGCGTATGAATATTGAGGAAATGCCCCGGAGTTCCATTCATGTTGATATTGTGCGCGCTCAATCCAATATGGCCCTCCCACGCGGATGTATGCCGGAACCTTGCAACGCCTTTTTCCATGAGCGCCATATTATCGTCACCCTCGTAAACCCGTGCAGATAAGCCAATATCCGGTATTGTGAGTATGCCGATGCTCTCGCCGTCCAGCGCGGGAGCGGTGATTGTGAAACCGCCGTGGGTTAAGGTATCTGCATCATTCCAAATGGTATCGGGATTGTCTGTCGCGCCTTGTATTTGTGTTGTTGATATTGAGATAATCTGCGGCAAATCGGCCGATGTTTGTGATTCTGGTGTAATGTCACGCTGCCCGCCGATAACTGCAATTCCAGCATCCGCTGTATGAGCCGTACCGTTGTCAAAATCCACTTCATCTGTGGTGGTAAGATTCACGCGGGATGGTTCGTTTTCGCCGCCGCCGGTAACAAACAAAATAACAATCGCCGCCGCTAAAACAAGCAAAATCCCCGCAACAATATACGCCTTATTTCTTACAATAAAATTCAAACTAAACGCCCCTTTCACCGTAATATTTTGCCGTGGAAATATACGAAACCTCTCTTGTACCGGTTGCTGTCCCCGCGTAAATAGCATGAGCAGTATAACTTTCTCCGGTGCGTGTAAAGCTGACATCCTGCAAAAGCATACCTTCCCATGCGCGTTCAATCAGCACCGGGTCGTTGCGGGGAAGCCCTGTAATTTCCCTTGTTTTCGTGGTTTGATAGGTGTAATTTGGATTTCGGGTCGATTTGGTGGTGATGGTGCTTTCGTCCAAATACAGCCGCACACGCAAGCAACCGTCCATATATTCAATCATGTTGGGAAACTGCAAGCGGACGGCCGCGCTGTCGTTTGTGACCGTCCGCGTAAAAGCCGTTTTTTCTATCTTTTCGGCTTCGCTTGCGTACACATTGACAGTAAAAAGCAGCGATAAAATAATCGCCGCCAGTATCAACACTCTGCTTTTTCTCATACCGGCTCTAAATCCTCCCTATCGTCATAAAAATCTTCTTCGGAATAGTCATCATCCTCGCTGTCATCCTGTTCGAGTTCAAACTCCATATCAGGCCCCAAATCCTCCGCTTCAGATGGGTTATCCTCGTCCTCATAATCGTCCGTAGCGGCTAATTTTTTCGGCCGGATTATCTTCCAATAATACGCGCCGCCGCCTGCCGCAAGCACTAAAATCAGTATTGGAATTGGATTGACACTGCTTCGTTTTGTTGGCTGCGGTTCGGGTTCGGGAATTTCATCATCCGGCTCGTTTGGCTCAATTGGATGAACGGCGCTGGGCGGTGAACTGCCGATATTTTGCCGCCTATCCTCGTCTATAAACCCGGCAAGGTCATGTTCATCAACCGCCGAAAGAAGATGAACATCGCCGCTTGGACGATCAACCACGAGAAAGAATATCCCGCCATTTACTGTTGTGACGGTGAAAAATTCGCGGATTTCCCCGCTTGCGGTGAGGTTATCGGCAACACTTCCGGTCGCACCGAGAATACCTGTTGATGAAACATTTTGCGAAACAGGCGCGGGTGGATTTTGGGGTTCAGTATTTTCCGGTTCTGCATCCTCAATGGGCGGCGCCAGAACCGCGCTCGGCGGCAAATTCACTTGTTCGCTTGCGACATGAACATCGCCTTTTTCATCGGTTAGGGAAATATATACCCTGCCCGAATACGGCATATCAAAATGCGCCCAGCCAAACTCTATGAGCATGGGCAAATCTTGCCAATCTCCGGTATCGTCCAGCTTCGCCTGCGCCGCGACTAGCCCTGTGCCGTCATCCACGCGGATAGTGGCGGGAGCGCCGCTCATAGATGGCGGGGAGATTGTAATTTCGTAACTAATCTCACTCGCAAAAGTGGTCATTGACATTGACAAAAACGCAATGATTAAAGTGGGTAAAATCATTATACGCTTAAACAGTAAAATCACTTCCTTCCGATTGATTAAGGCCAGGTGTGGCGGCTTTCATTTTCCGTGCAAAAGCGCGTAATTGTTCCGGTGAAATGTCCTTAATAATGTCAAGTAAATCAGCGTTGTACATCTCCGCGCGCTGCCCGCGAAGTTCCTCTAACTTGGTTTGCAGCTTGTTAATCCTGTCGGTTATACGCTCGATTTCAACGTCAACTTTCTGGATTTTCGGGTTCTCAATTTGAATAAAAATTCCTCCTTAAAAATTATGGTTTTGGAACTGTAAAGATTGCGGGATTGAGCGTACCGCCGTTCAAACTCGCCTCAAAATGAAGATGTGAGCCTGTACTGTTTCCGCTGCTGCCGACTGTGCCGATAACGTCACCGCGCCGGACCTCACCGGCTGTAACATTGATAGAATCAAGATGTGCATACAGCGTACTAAGGCTGCCACCGGAGCTTCCGGCGTTTTTGCCGGTAATAACAACATAATTGCCGTAACCATCACCGCTGAGCATAACGGTTGTGACCTCTCCGTCATGCGCGGCAAGCACCGGCGTTCCTGTCGGCAGGGCAATGTCAATGCCGGTGTGAAAGGTTTTTTCGCCGCTGATGGGGTCTTTACGCCAGCCGTAGTGACTGGTGAGATAACCGCGCCAATCAAAAGCAAACGGAGAATGTACCAAATAACGAAGCCCGCCGCTTTCACCTAAAACGCCGAAATGCTCCTTTTGTTCATCGTCCATTCTGTCAATAATTACGTCAATCAGCGGAACTGATGATAGCGTGACATTCAAAATCTGCCACTCATACTCGACTTCGTATTCATTGCCGTTTTCGTCTGTTTCGATGCGTGTACGGATTTCAACCTCCGGCTCAAAAGTAAGCTGATACTGCTCGTCAAACACTTCCCGCAAAGCATCTAAAATCTCATCAAAAGTAAAATCTTGATACATGGCAGTCAAGTAAGAAATGAGTATATTCGGCTCATGTCCAGCGACAAAAATATCGTAGCGGTATTCATCGAATCCGGGGTGTGATTGTTCGGCGTTTAGGGCTTCATTTTGGATGTTTACCTCCCATTCGCTGTACGCGATTGTAGCTAACTGAATATCGTCAACTTCCGCTGAATACGAGCCGCCGCCCACAATCGCGCCGCCGCCCCCGGCAAGTGATACGCACGATTGAATAAGCGTTACAATCAGCAAAATCAGCAGCCCCAGCACGGCCATTTTTACGATTGCAATGGGGTTTCCGCGCAAAACGCTTATGACTAGCCGGATGCCTTTTGCTACAATACCAACAGAAGCGCGGGCGGCCTGACCGGATTTCTTCGCTTTTCGTACAGCCGCCGCGTATTGCCGTGTAATGCGCCGTTTTTGCATAAAACGTGATAGCGGCGTACTTTTTAGCTTGGGATTTGTTGGTTTGGGTTTCGGTGACGCTGATATTTTTGGCTTCGTGCGCGGTTTGGAATCGGATATGCCAAACTTGGTTTTGGTAAGTTTTGATGAAGCATCCCGCGCTTTTTGTGTGCCGTGTTCAAGTTTGACTTTGCCGATTTCCGCTTTCTTATCAGCTTTGAGCGCCTTAACTTCTGCCTTTGCCGATTTCCGATACGGCGCGTTTTTCACATGACGGTACACGGCTTTTGGGTTAAACTTTACGACGGTGGTACGGATGCCGCTTTCGGCTATAAGTTCAGCCTTGTGAGTGGCTTTAACGCCCTCATTGCCGCGCTCGTTTTCCGCTTCGCTGACTTTTCTGTGAACCTTTGTCCAGCCGATAGAAGCCGCCGCGGTTGCCGCTTTGAACGGTACTTTTACCGGGGCTTTGACGATTTCCCCCGCAACTTTTTTAGGCAAAGACGGTTTTTTATTCCACTTGGTTTCTAAAATCGGGACAGGCGTTTTGTCAAGTTTTAACTTAATCTCCGGTTTGCCCTTATCCTCATTGAAAACACGTTTTGCCTTTAGATTGGTTTCCTGCGGTTTTTTAGCATCGGCTAATGATTTCCGCTTTTTGTACTCAAAAGAGCGTTCTTCAAGCCGTTCGATTTTACGTTTATCGCGGGTATTCGCATTGTCAAGATTGTCAAGTTTCCGCTCTAACTTCATACTTTCGGGAGTAGAGCGGCCTCCTAACTTTAGCTTTGGTTTTTGTGCAGTTTCCGCGCTGTCATTGCGTATAGTTTTAGGCTTTTGAAAAGCTGCGGTTTTATTTGCCACGCGCATACGGTATGAACGTGCAATCGCTAATCGCCCCCATTCATACGCAATTCTTCGGTTTCAAAGCGCACATCATAATCGCGGAGGGATTTACCCGGCTTAAAGGTTTTCCGGCTGTCCTTTTCCATATCAAGCAAGGTATACCATAAATCGGGGTATTCTGCCCGTAACCGCCGCATCTCGCCGACACGCTGATTATGGCAGAACCAGCATCCAAGCCGTGCGCGCCCGTTTTTGTATGCCGGGGAAAGAAGCCCGTGCTTTTTGCAAATGTCAAACGCTTCGTCTTCGGTAATGCCGTATTCCACAAGCGGCAGAATAGCGCCTTTTACTATTTGCCGTTCAATCCGCTTTGTTTCATCGGCGGCAATCCCAACAATGGATTTGTATTCCCCCTGTGCCTTTTGCCATTTTTTAAGGGGCGCAACCTTTAATCTTGAATTACACCACGGCCCCAAGAGCAGAGGAAAGCCGTAGTTTTCGCCAATATGCTTGCCGCGCTGATAACACGAATAGAAAATCTCTTTGTACGTCCTCTCCGCTTGTACAACAGCCGTGTCTATCCCGTACCGGGATTTGAGCAGCGGTATCGCGGTATTGTGTATAAAGTCCTCATGCTCCGGGAACTCCGCGCTGATAGTATCATCGAACATAATCCGGCAGTAGACAGCGCTGTCTATTCGCTCCCCATGCTCCAAGCGGGATATGATGGCGGCAATGCTGTCTTTTCCAAAGCTGCACGAAGCGATATATTGCAACTTTTCTTTTGATACGGTAATGCTTTAAGCCCCTTTCAAAATAGATTGATATAACTCACCGCAGTTCTTACCGTCTTTTCGCGGGATATATTCCTCAAACGAACAGGAACGGTATAACCGGCTGGCGTTCGCCCAACGGGACAGGTCGGTTAGAAAACGGTCATGTGTGCCTTTCCGGTAAATTCGCACATCGGGCGCAAAGCCTAATTCCATTACCTTTTTTACCCTGTACCAATCCTCGGCGTGGGTGGTGTTGTAGTTGGTGAGGATGTAAACTTTACGCTCACGGCAAGTGGTTTTGGTATGCTTGCGAAACAGCGCCAATCCACGGATAATATCCGCTTCACTTTGCATTAAATCGAACGCAAAATGAATCATTTTAATCTTCATTTTACCGAGCAATTTTGCGGTGTTTTCATCTACGAACCGCGCATCCAGCCCTTGCGTAAAATCAAGGTTGGAGTTTGATTCAATTAACGATAGAAGCAATCCCTCCGCATCATCACAGGCAAGCAGATTGGCGTCCATCAGCTTGATACTCGCCTGACCGCGCCAGAAAGATGATAAATCCGCAACATGAACGCTTTTACGCCCTTCTTTCGCGCTGACCACGCAAAAGCTACAGGAATTTGGGCAACCCCTCGTTAGAAAGCCAAAGGCTGTATCCCTCGTTAGTTCATCGGGATACAGCCCATAGTCCGGGTAGATATACTCGATTTCCGCTGGCAGGGGAGTGTCTTTGTTTTTGTGATAACGCTCCCTGCCGCCAATGTCGGTGATTGCAAAACCTGTGCCGCCTAAATGGATTTCATCGGCGAGGGGAAGTTTGGGTAACTGCGGGATTTTCTTGATTGCCGGTAGGTTGAATGTCTTTGAGCAGTACGCAATGTCAAATCGTTCGCTAAAATCATCAATTAACTTGACATTGTGGCCTAATGATTTATAATAGGTAGAGAGCTTCATTAGGGGAATTGACGGAAAGTTTACGGCATCACTCCAAAGCCCGATTTTAGCCATTTTCCAAGTCCTCATTGACCTTTGTAGTCATTATCCGATACAGTTCTGTGTCTTTTGGAAAACGGTCTATGAATGGAATAATTACATTGCCGTGGAACAATAATCCCGCGCCCTGTTCTGACTGCGTAATGTAACTAAGCTGATGTTCTGATATGCCCAAAGCTGATGCTAAAATCTCTCTATCGCCCGCCGCTTGGTTTAACATTACGATGCTGTCAGAGTTGTCAAAAATGTTCTGAACTTCGGGGCTGAAAAGCAAATCCTTGACGTTCTGCGTGATGCCGGTCGGAACACCTCCCCATTTTCTAAAACGCTTCCAAAACTCAACTGAATATTTCGCCGTTTGTTCTTCTTTTAGGAGCAAATGAAACTCATCCACGAAGAACCAAGTGCCTTTTTTCTTTGTGCGATTGGCTGAAACCCTCGTCCACAATGCTTCTTGCACAATCAGCATCCCCAGCTTTTTAAGATGATAGCCCAGCGATTTAATGTCATAGCAGATTAGGCGGGAATTAACGTCAACATTGGTATGATTGTTGAACACCCGCAAACTGCCTTTTACATAGATTTCAAGGCAAGTGGCGATCGACTGTGATTCCGGT
>Ga0099364_10010366_pt1 | contig 12810 bp, 9 predicted proteins | sample TergutTh196P3_FD_73070 | JGI IMG/M metagenome (GOLD analysis project Ga0099364, IMG submission 73070) | Microcerotermes parvus P3 segment gut microbial communities from Pointe-Noire, Republic of the Congo - Th196 P3 | ecosystem: Host-associated > Arthropoda: Insects > Digestive system > Gut ... | reverse complement strand
CATGTGGTGCGGCAAAGCCGAAGTAATGCCTGTGGCCTTTCAAGGCTTTGACGTGCCGCATGGCGGCAAAAAGACAAGGGAAAATGACAAGTTATTTTTCGACAGACCCTAAGTATGAGGCGGCCGGGGCGCTTTGGAAACAGTGTTCTGCGCCGCCTCGTATCTTTTAACTAGAGTTGTAAATATGGAAAACATTATTGAAGTCAAAAATATTACAAAACGCTTCCCCGGTATTGTCGCCAATGATAATATAACGCTTGAGGTGCGCCGGGGAGAGATTTTTGCGCTTTTGGGTGAAAACGGAGCGGGTAAAACCACACTTATGAGCATACTTTTTGGTTTGTACGGACCGGATGAGGGCGAGATACACATACGAGGCGAGCGTGTGCGCATCTCTTCGCCCGCACATGCCGCGTCGCTGTCCATTGGTATGGTTCATCAGCATTTCCGGCTCATCGAAGATTATACCATCGCTGAGAATATCATACTTGGTACAGAGCCTAAACGCAGATTTCTCGGGCTTTTTCCATATGTCGATATTAAATACGCAAACAGAAAAATCGCCGATCTTTCAAAAAGCTTCGGTCTCGATGTTGAGCCGGAAGCTATTATTGAAAGCGTTGGAGTTTCCATGCGTCAACGCGTTGAAATACTGAAAATGCTGTACCGTGAAGCTGAAATCCTGATATTTGACGAGCCCACCGCCATGCTGGCGCCGCAGGAGATAGAGTATCTGTTGGGAATTTTAGAAAATCTGCGCAACCAAGGAAAAACTATAATTCTTATAACGCATAAACTGGGTGAAGTTAAGCAAATAGCCGATCGCTGCGCGATACTAAACCGCGGGGTGCTCGTTGGTGTTTACGACGTCGCGGAAACCTCGGTGGACAAGATGGCTGCATATATGGTCGGGCGCGAGCTAGAGGATGAGCCCCTTCCTCAGGAACATGATTTCGGCGCGGAGGTATTGACGGTCCGTGATTTGAAGGTCACTCAGCACGGTGTTACGCGTGTAAACGGCGTTACCTTCTCCGTTCGTGAGGGCGAGATTTTTTCGGTCGCAGGCGTGGACGGTAACGGACAGACACAACTGGCGGATGCTATAGCGGGGCTTTTAGAGTCATCGGGCGGTGAGATAGCGATCTCCGGGCGCGATATAACGTTTACCGGCGTTCGGAAACGCGTGGAAACAGGCCTGTCTTATGTCCCCGAGGACAGGCAGGACGTTGGCTTGCTATTGGACTTCCCTCTCACTGAAAACCTCGCGCTCAGACGTTATTACAAGCCGCCTTTTTCAGTGCGCGGCGTACTGCGTGAGCGCGAGTTTGAAGTTTTTGCGGACGAGCTCATAGATAAGTTCGATATACGCAGCGGGCGCGGCGGAAAGACAGTCACACGCTCCATGTCCGGCGGGAACCAACAGAAGGCCATAGTAGCACGGGAAATTGAGCTCGGTTCAAACTTAATGATTTTTGTCCAGCCAACGCGCGGCCTTGATATCGGCGCCACGCGGGCGATACATGAGCATATCCTTCTACAGCGCGCTTCCGGACGGGCGATACTGCTGATATCCATGGAACTCGACGAGGTAACGATGTTGGCCGATACGATAGGCGTAATGTACGAGGGGCGGTTAAGCTGCATCGCACCCGCACGTGAACTCACAATAGACGAGATCGGCGAGTATATGATGGGGGTCAGGTGAGTTCAATTCACATTGCATAATTACTTTGCCGACATACTAACCCCCACGCCTAAATTAAATATCTGTAAAATTTGAGTTATTGTTAGTAGGATGATTACAGTATGAAAATTAAAGCAGCCGTAGTGCATAAACCCAACGCTCCTTATCTGATAGAGGAGGTAGAACTTGCACCGCCCAAGGCGGGAGAGGTGTTAGTTAAAGTTATTGCCAGCGGGATTTGCCATACCGATCAGGCGATGGTGGAAAACGCGCTGAACTCAGCCACCTTCCCTATTGTGCCGGGTCATGAGGGTTGCGGCATAGTAGCTGAGGTGGGCCGGGACGTCAGGGGCTTTAAGCCCGGGGATCGGGTATGCATGTCCTTCAGTTATTGCGGGCAATGCCTCCCTTGCGTCACGGGACGTCCGTACGGATGTGAGCTGAACATGAAGCTAAACTTCGGCGGGCGCTGCTATGACGGAACCAGCCGCATCAGCCTAGACGGCAAGGACGTCTCCAATCTGTTTAATCAGTCGTCTTTTGCCGCCTACAGCGTTACCCATCAGAATAATCTTGTGCGCATTCCGGACGATATAGACATCGACATGCCCCTGACCGCGCCCCTCGGCTGCGGAGTTCAGACCGGCGCAGGGACCGTTATCAACTACCTAAAAGCAGTACCCGGTTCCGCAATCGTTGTATTCGGATGCGGGAGCGTGGGTTTGAGCGCAGTCATGGCGGCAAAGCTATGCGGATGCTTACAGATCATAGGCGTGGACATAGTAGACGCGCGCCTTGATCTGGCTCTTGAATTAGGCGCTACCCATGTGGTAAACGCGCGAAAAACGGATGATACTGTGTCCTGTGTGCGCGAGCTTACCAAAGGCCGGGGTACCGATTATGCCGTAGACACCACCGGCAGCGGGCTCAGCGTACGTCAGGCGCTAACCTGTACCGGCTCCTTCGGCGTCTGCGCCATGGTGGGCGCAACGGCAGAGATCACAATAATGGGCAGCGCGGAACTCAGCGGACATCACCGCACCCTTGCCGGTATCATCGAAGGACATTGTATCCCGTCACTATTCATACCGAAACTCCTAAACCTGTATCGGGACGGCCTCTTTCCTTTCGACAAGCTCATAACCTACTATCCGTTTGAGCAGATAAACAAAGCCGCGGAGGATTCGCTTTCCGGTGCGGCTGTCAAACCCGTATTGCTGATCGAAGGAGCCTGATTTTATGTATTCCCTTGTGATAGCTCAAGATAACGCTGGTAAGACCGTAATCGACGTCTTAGACGGCATAAGAGAGACGGACGAGTTTAAAAGCGCCATGAAATACGGCTTCTCGGAAACGTCCTGCCTTGTCACTTTGGATGAAAAGTTTATTTCCTGCTCTGACCGGCCCGCAACAGTTGTCGCCGCCGGGCAGCAAATGGTGATCTATCCTTCGTTCGCCGGCGGCTAAGTATCATCAAAAAAGTACGGCACCGGTTTTTTGGCGCCGTACTTTTTTTGCTTATATAGCGGTATTCATTAAAGTCTCGGTGATAATGGCAGTCCGCCCGCGACAAGCAGATTCACGCCTGTAACATAGGAAGACAGTTCCGACGAAAGGAATAACGCAGCCCCGGCTATATCTTCGGGGGTACCCATTCTCTGGAGGGGAACCCCGCTGCTCATCCCGGCAAAGCGTGCATTTCTTTCTTCTTCTGACATAGCTCCCAAAAGCGGGTCGTAAAAAGGCGTACGGATAGGCCCCGGCATGATCGAGTTCACCGTGATATTGTAAGGCCCCAGCTCTGCGGCAATATCAAGCGTCAACCCCATGATGCCTGCTTTTGCGGCATTATAGTGAGGGCATACGGCAGGAGGATGGATAGCGCCAAGGGATGAAAAGTTGACTATCTTGCCATATTTTTTCTCCTTCATATACGGCGCTACTATCTTGCAGCACAAAAAGCATCCTTTGAGATTGATTTCCACTAGCTTGTCCCACTGATCCTCAGGTATGTCCGCGATACTTTTCTTGTCATGATCGGCGATGGTGAACAGCGTTCCGGCGTTATTGACCAAAATATCGATCCGCCCAAACTTTTCTATGACTTTATCGACCATGTCTTGTACTTGAGCGCTTTTTGTGACGTCGGCTTGAAGAGCTAACCCTTCTCTTCCCAGCTTTTTTATTTCGTCCAGCGTCTCGTTTGCGCCCGCCAGGTTAATATCGGCGACAACGACGTCACACCCTTCAGCGGCGAACCTGACCGCTATACCCCTCCCGATTCCTCCTGCGGCTCCGGTCACGATTGCCACTTTACTTGATAAAAGCATTGATTTACCTCCCTTTAAAAAAATAATTTCTAAGGTATTTTATCACCGTTATATCTCCATTGCAAGTAATTTTTAACATCCGTGTATCCGCGTCACTATTGACAATAGATTGCATTTTTGCTAGAGTGTGACCAAAACTCAACAACATGAGTTTCTATTCGCTGTCAGGCCCTTATTGCCTTAAATATTCGCAAAATAGAAAAACTTTAAATAGTCTGCGGAGCAGACACAACAATTATGCATTATGAATTGCGGCTTGTCCGCTGTTAGGAGATAATTACTGATGGAAAACAAAAAACTTCTCCGCTGGCCGAGGCTCGTTCTCGGTACGGTAGTGTTGCTGTTTGCGGGGATAATTTACGCATGGTCTATTTTAAAAGTCCCATTTGAGGATTTCTGGGACGCGGGGCAGCTCGGGTTTAACTACACGGTGACGATCATATTTTTCTGTTTGGGCGGGTTACTGTCGGGATTTCTCTCGAAGAAAACAACCTCGGCGTTTCGTCTCATAATAAGCGCCGTGCTTTTGCTGTCGGGCTTTTTTATCGCATCGCGTCTTATCGGCGGAGACGGAGGAAGCGTTGCTTTGCTTTATCTCGCATACGGGGTTATTTCCGGGATCGGCATCGGGTTTGTTTATAATACCGTTGTCAGCACCACAAACGCATGGTATGCCGACAAAGTAGGTCATTCTTCCGGCATTTTGCTGGCCGGTTTTGGCTTGGGTTCTCTTCTCGTCGGCAGGGTCGCCGATATGCTCGGTAATGCGGAAGCGGTCGGCTGGCGGAACGCTTATGTGATCATTGCGATATCCTTGTGCGTTATCATGTTCGCGGCTGCGTTTATTGTAAAACCGCCGCCGGCAGGAACAATATTTCCCGCATCAAAATCTGCGGGGATGGCGTTGTCTCAAGGTCAGGCAAAGGATTACTCTGTACGTGAAATGCTCCGACGTCCGACGTTTTACAAACTCTTCATATATATCTCTTTTATTTCGGCGACCGGCAGCGCCGCTATCAGTTTTGCAAGAGATATAGCGCTTGATGTCGGCGCATCTCCCGGCTTTGCGGTCACGGTTGTCGGTATGCTGGCGGTCGCTAATGCGTTAGGCAGATTTTGTGCCGGCTGGTTATTCGATAATGTCAGCATGAGAAAGACTCAGATAATCATCAGCCTAATAGCCTTACTCGCTCCCGTTACCGTTGTGGCCGCGCTGATGACAGACTCGCTCTTTCTTGGCGTCACGGGCGTCTGCCTGTGCGGTTTTGCTTTGGGTCAATCACCCGCAACGGGAAGCGTTTTGATCGCCGGATTTTACGGTCAAAAGAATTTTTCGCTAAACTTCAGCGTAATAAACCTTGTGTTGATACCGGCGCCGTTTGCCGCGACAATGGCGGGGCGCCTTAAAGATTCGACAGGTGCGTTTCTGACCGCATTCATGATTTTGACAGCGATATCGCTGATCGGAGCAATATCAAACATAAGTATAAAAAATCCATGATGCTGCGAAAGGATAAACAATTAATATGAGCAACAAATTTATACCTGACGCCCAGAATCTAAAAGGCACCAGCTTTATAGGTCCTGAGAGCGGAGGCCCCAGCCTGGTTGATTCAAAAGACGGCAAGATCACCCGCATCAGACCTTATTATTACGACAAGAAATACACCGATAAGCACTGTAATCCATGGGTGATAAAGGCCCGAGGCACAGAATTCCGCGCACCGGAAAAGGTGACGATCTCGCCGTTCGCTCTGGGTTACAAAGCCCGCGTATATTCAAAAAATCGTGTACGTTACCCGCTCAAACGCGTTGACTGGGACCCCAAAGGCGAGCGTAACCCGCAGAATCGCGGCAAGTCCGGATATGTACGCATCTCATGGGACGAAGCGGCTCAGCTTGCCGCCGATGAGCTTAAACGCATCAAGGAAACCTACGGTCCCGAAGCCGTACTCTGCCAATCAGACCTGCACGGCGAGGGTAAGCATGTCGCGCCGAGCCACGGCTGCCCGAACAGGCTGCTTTCTCTGATGGGCGGTTACACACTTCAGATGCGGAACATGGACTCATGGGAGGGATGGTTCTGGGGCGCCAAACATGTCTGGGGCTGCGAACCCGTCGGTGAAATGATGCCGATGACCAACCTATACCCCGACATCGCGGAGTATACCGATCTCCTGCTTTTCTGGGGCTGTGACCCGGAGACAACCCCTCTCGGCGTCGTCGGACAGTTACCGAGCCGGCTCTGTTACTGGCTCACACAGATCGGGCTGAAAAGTGTTTACATCTGCCCGGATCTTAACTTTGGCGCCGCCGTCCATGCCGATAAATGGATACCGATTCTTCCCAACACAGACGCGGCGCTCCATCTGGCGATAGCCTATGTATGGATCACCGAAAACACATATGAGAAGGAATACATTGCGACACACGCCCACGGTTTTGAAAGATTTAAAGACTATGTCCTCGGTAAGGAGGACGGTGTGCCTAAGACCCCCGAATGGGCCTCCGGTAAATGCGGCGTCCCGGAATGGACGATCAAAGCGCTTGCCCGGGATTGGGCGAAAAAGATCACCAGCATAATCCACGGAAACGGCGGCAGTATGATAAGGGGACCTTACTCGTCCGAACCTGCCAGGCTCGAGGCTATGCTTCTTGGTATGCGCGCCGTCGGGAGCCCCGGCGTACATCAGGCAAAGATGCTGGAACTCGGCCTTTGGAACGCGCACTTCGCGTTGCCGTTTCAGGGCGAGTTTGTTCCGGCTTTGCCGGCAATATGTGATTTACAACGTCCCGTGGACGGGGACTTTGGCCCGGAAGTGGACATGAACAGGTTTATTCTGCGCGAACCGCAAAAGCAGCGCGCTCCGGAGCTTATCGATTTGTTTAAGCAATTGCCCGGGCCAAAACAGTTTATACCCCGTACGCTCATCCACAAAGCGATTCTGGAAGGCAAGGCGGAGTGGAACGGTATGCAGTTTTTCGCGTCAAGCCAGGTGGCGGGACCAAACAACTACAGGCCGCCGATAGCGGAATATCAGTTTGAAAAGTTCGTTTACCCGCGTCCGGGACTCTCGCGTGTCCATATGATCTGGACCTCAGCGCCGTGTCAGACAACTTGCTGGAACGACGGCAATTTGACCATCAAGGCATACCGTGACGAGAGTGTAGAATGTATCGTCGCTCAGCACCCGTGGCTTGAAAACGACTGCTGCTTCGCAGACCTTATTTTCCCTGTAGTGACAAAGCATGAAATGCACGACTTAAGCAACGACACGTCCAGCGGTGCGTTCACTTCATTATATATCGAAGGTCAATGCTGCGCGCCCGTCGGCGAGTCCAAGTCGGACTTTGACGTCTGCGCGGAAGTAGCCCGCAAACTCGGTCCTGAGTACTACGACGCCTATACCGGCAATTTATCGGAAGAGGAGCGCGTGCGGCTCTTCTACAAAGCGACAGGCTGTGAAGAAAAAATGTCATGGGAAGAGTTCTGCGAGCGTAAGATTTTTGTCATACCGTGCCAAAAAGACGCGCTCGATCTTCCGCCGGGGTTGCGCAGGTTTTATGAAGACCCGCTCAATAACCCGCTCTCAACGCCGACGGGGCTTTTGGAGTTCACTTCCACGACGATAGAGAAGCATATGCCGGACGATCCGGAACGCCCGCCGATCCCAAAATGGATCGAGAGGAGCGAGACCCACGATGAGAGGCTTTCCGGAGACCGCGCAAAAAATTACACACTGCTGTGCATGACAAACCACGGCAGATGGCGCATGCACGCTCAGTGCGACGACATAATATGGAACCGCGAAGTCGAAACGATGAAGGTTCGCGCAAAAGACGGTTATCAATATGAGCCTGTCTGGATGCACCCGATTGAAGCTGAAAAGCGCGGGATCAAACACGGCGATATCGTCAAGGTCTTTAATGAGCGCGGCGCGGTGCTCTGCGGCGCTTACGTGACCGAGAGGCTCTCTCCAAAAGTGTGTTATGTTGACCACGGCTCCCGCGTTGACTCGATCATACCCGGTGAGCTTGACCGCGGCGGCGCGATAAACCTGATAACACCTACAGCTATGCTCGGCAAAAATTCGACCGGCATGGCGACGTCGGGATTCCTCGTAGAAGCATTGAAAGTGACAGACGAGGAAATGGAAGACTGGAAGAAAGACTACCCGGACGCATTTAAGAGAAAAATCGACTATGCGACAGGCGTTTGCCTTGAAGGATGGCTTATTTAGAATGCATAATGCAGAATTAATTCGGAATGCGGAATGAGTTTGAAAGGATATTGTAAATGGCTAAAGTATTTTGTGTTGATGTTGCTAAATGCAACGGGTGTTATAACTGCCAACTGGCTTGTAAGGACGAGCACGCAGGCAACGACTGGAGCCCTTATGCCAGGCCCCAGCCGGAGATCGGACAGTTCTGGTGCAAACTGATAGAGAACGTGGGCGGAACGATACCTAAAGTGAAGATCCACTATATTCCATATCTGTGTAACCATTGCGAGAAAGCCGCATGCATGGGAGCGTGTGAGCACGGCGCTTTCCATCGGCGCTTAGACGGATTTATCATACTCGATCCCGAGAAGTGCAAAGGCTGCGGCAAGTGCATTGACGCATGTCCGTATGACGCGATATACGCAAACGACGAACTCAAAATCAGCCAGAAGTGTACGGGCTGCGCACATCTGCTCGACAACGGCTTTACGCTGCCGCGCTGCGTTGAAGCCTGCCCGACAGAAGCGATGATATTCGGCGAGGAAGCCGATCTTCAGGACTTCATCATCGGAGCGACAGTGCGCAAACCGGAGACGGGGCTTTACCCGAAGGTGTTCTACCGCAACATCCCCGGCAAGTTCATAGCAGGCACTGTTTACGACCCTGTAGAAAAGGAAGTAGTCATCGGTGCGCGCTGCCGCGCGACAAACGGCGGAAAAACGGTCGAAGTCCTCTCAGACGAATACGGAGACTTCTGGTTTAAAGACCTCGCAATGGGCAAGTACGACGTCGTGATCGAAGCTAAGGGCTTCGAATACAAGACATTCGACGCCATAGACGCGAAAAAAGACGTAAACCTCGGCGACATACCGCTGGAGCGGCTTGCCTAGGAAGCCGCTCCAGTGAATAGTGAATAGTTTTAGAAATCAGTCTTCTTCAACGTCCACAATCTCAATGATTTCCGGGTCTCCGTCCAAAGGCAGATAGATAAACACATATTTTAATGTCGTCTCGGCATCCGGATATACGACCGTCGCATTGCAGAGGAATCTGTAGTTAGTGCCCGCGACGACCTGCGTAGCTACTTTTAACGGCTCATAATCGACGCCCGTAAGGTCTTGCATGGCTTCTTCAAAAACAGCGAGGTCCTCTTCGGTCAAATCTCTGTCTTCAGAGAAAGCGCCCGTAGGCGGAGCAATAGGTGTGTCTACGAGAACGTCGTTGTTATCGGGGTCCCAGGTTACAATGTATCCCATTGCCTCAAGCACTCCGCGGACAGGCATATAGTTTACCAGAAATCCCGGATTTTCAGAATCAACCACGGCAATCAACGGAACGGGCAGTTCCAATACTTCGCCGTCGAAGATGACGCTGCTTTCGTGAGCGTAGTTCGCGCCGATAATCTCACCTACGGCTAATGCCGTAATCCCGGCAAATAACATCGCCCCGACGACAATTCCCACAACAAACGATCCATAACGCTTAAACAATCTTTTCATAACTTTCCCTCTTTTCCTTTTTTAACTTTTCGTCAATAATGACTCATAGACTGGATTATACCCGCTCAAGCCGGACAATGCAAGTAGAATAATTCAGGAGGAAATAAAAATCCGCGAAAATGTACAGTGTTATATCCCGATGATCTGCTCGTTTTCCATTGCCTCGAATAGTGCTCGGAAAATATAATAGTCGGCGGGGGCTGTTATTTTTATGTTGTTTGGCGTGCTGACCACAGTGTGCATTTCTACGCCGTATATACTGCAAAGATGCGCAGAGTCTATCGTCCTTTTTCCATCGCGCTGCGCCCGCTCATATAGATCACGAATCTGTCCGTATCTGAACGACTGCGGCGCTTTTGCCGAATACATCTCCCCTCTCGGCGGTACGCCCGCTACTTTGCCGTCTCTGTCTAACCGAACAACACTCTCAGACACTGCGTCCACGGTAATTGCGTTGCCGTGGGTTTTTACTTGCTCAATATTAGCTGAAATCAGGTCGGCGTTTATAAGCGGACGAACACCGTCATGTATAAGAACGATATCACTCTCCGAGCATCTATCGCTTAAAGCCCGTAGGCCATAGAAAATAGACATATCACCGCCATCGCCGCCCGGCAGCACCTTACTGACTTTCTCCAGCGCGTATTGCTTCAAAAGATGCCGAAGCTCAGGCATCCAGCTTTCCAGACATACGACAACTATATCGTCTATCTCCGGATGTGTCTCGAAATGTTCTATCGTGTAGACAATTATCGGCTTCCCGTGTAACTCGAGAAACTGTTTCGGCTTTGCGCGAGCGTTCATGCGCAGCCCTGTTCCTCCGGCGAAAATCAATGCTGTGTTCATGTGTGTAATCACCTCAACAAATTGAAATGCGAATGATGTAATCGTAAATTGCCTTACCTGCCGTTCCGTCCGCGTTTTCATTTTTCGCGCGGGCGCGCTCTGCTTGAATCCTGTTTATCTCCGACGCTTCGTCGGTGTCACCATAGAGCGTGAGATAGTTTAGAAAATCGCTCAGGTCTATTTGATCGCTTTCATAGTAACAGTAATCTTCCGGACTGTCCGCATTAGCGCCGGCACGCAAAGAACCTGCGCTTAACCGCTTGATTTGAGCGGATGATTCAGGCGGGTACTTTACTTTTTCTTCTCTGAGTTGTTTTGTTTCACAGTTATACTCGATCAGCATTTTGCTTTGCTCATTGAAAGCGTAGACGCTGCTGCCAAACACTTGTGCGAAACGATAATTTAGACTTGACCGGCCGTCTTCCAGCCGAAAATCAGCTTCAAATTCTTCCGCAATGCAGAACTCATCTGTTTTCATGTCTATTTTATATACATGTTCGGCGTCAATCGGCAGCAGCCAAACATACCCACCGCATAATACAGGCGGCAAAAATGAAAATCGCGTGTCTTTATCATTGCAAATAAACTCTGAAAACTCCTTCGTCTCACCTGTTTTTCGATTCCATTTTACAACCGGCGTATTATTATGCGGTGAAAGCCAGCAGTTTTCACCGTCACAACATATTCCGCTGTACTGATGTCCCGTTTTACCAACCTCGTGTATCGAAGAAAGATGTGTTTCCATATCAAACTCAATGACAACATTTGTCCTCAATGGCGCGAGTAATACGGTGCTGCCTGTTGTGGCCGCGAAAAAGGTATACGCAGTATCGGGCTCGTCAATTAACTTTCTCAGCGGTTCGACCCAGTCTGAAAAACAAGCTGTTTCCCTCGTCTCGGTGTCAAGCCGCAGAATTCCGGGATACCGGCGTGGGATGAAATAGACATAATTACCATATGCAATCGCCTCACAAAAATCTCTGCCGACGTCATTAAACTTAATCTTCTCAAAAACACTGTCTTTTACAGAGTACGCGGAAATCTCTTTTGCCAGTAAAGGCGGAAAATAGATAAGACCGTCTTTTATGGCAGGTCTTAAGTATAACGGCAGAGTACGCTCAGGAACACATTCTGTTTCATCAGGAAAACTGCCGATATACTCAGGAGACCATGTAGTTTTACTCATTTTAAATAATGCGTTGATCCTTCTTGCAATAACCCAAATCCAATCGTCGTGAACATATATGCATACGGGCAAAAATTCTGCTTCATTATGCGTAATATCTACCCTGCTCCTCATCACCGGCTTTCCCTTTATTTGACACATCGACACAATGGACCCGCCGTCTCCGTAACATGCGTCTGTCCATGCCAAAGCCCGGTGCAAATTGGTGGTATCATCATAAATTCCGAAATTTTTACGTTTATAGTCTGCGACTATTTGCTTGTAGTCTTCAAATAATTGCGGGCGCATACTTGAGTATGTCGCCTCAACCAGCGGATGCGGACGCCACCAGAGTACAATATCGTCTCGGCTGCGGAACGTTTCTAAAACATAGCGCAGCTTTATCAAGTACTGCTCGTCTTTCTCAAGCATTGCGCTGATAGATGTATTAAAAAGGACGGCTTTCCTATCTCCGATCAAGTCACTCCAATTTTGAGGTAATTCATGACACTCTCTCCTAGAACTTAGTATCCTGTCAAACTTCGGCGATCCCAGAGCGGCAAACTTATCCTCCGCCCTGCCATAACCGTTTCCGTACGCTTTTTTAAAGACACGGATGTACGTGTCGCGGATCTTTTTCGCTTGCACGATCACTTTATGGGCGTAGACGCAGCCCGCCACGGTGCAAAAATGCTCCGGCGCGTCTCCTGCTAAAACAAAGTACGGCACATAAACAAGCAAATCAGTCAGGTTGCGAAGGCGCTCACAGTAATAATCAGGATGAACGCTCGTCACATAGTTTCCCGCGTCATAGGGATTGAATGTGAAAATAACATCCGGACGCCGCACCTCAATATCATATTCGCGCCAATCCGTACATATTATGTTTCCGTCGTAGCGATCCGCGCCTTCATAGCGCATCTCACCAAACGAGCCGTCTGTTTTTCGGTCAAAATACGGTACCGGAATCCAAAAAGCGTCACAGTTCGGGTCGGACTTAGCAGCCAGATATATCGACTCTATGCTGTCGCTCATATCGGCTTTATAGCTTAGAAACACTATT
>Ga0099364_10010365_pt1 | contig 12810 bp, 8 predicted proteins | sample TergutTh196P3_FD_73070 | JGI IMG/M metagenome (GOLD analysis project Ga0099364, IMG submission 73070) | Microcerotermes parvus P3 segment gut microbial communities from Pointe-Noire, Republic of the Congo - Th196 P3 | ecosystem: Host-associated > Arthropoda: Insects > Digestive system > Gut ... | reverse complement strand
AGACGCTGACTATACGTTTACTGTAACAAGCCCCCGTGTCCTTGTCGCTAATTTTAAATTTAAAACCTACGATATTAACGTATCTGCAAGCCCTGTCGGCGATGGCTCTGTTTCTGGCGGCGGCACCTTTTCTCACGGAACGAATTTAACCGTTACTGCAACTGCCAGCACAGGATTCTCTTTTGTGAACTGGACAGAAAACGGCGTACAGGCGTCTACAAACTCTTCATATTCGTTCACTGCAACGGCTACGCGCAACCTTACCGCAAACTTTAACGTAAATATCACCGCAACGGCAAATCCGGTTGCAGGCGGAACAGTTTCAGGCGGAGGCAATTTTGCTCGCGGAGCGGGAGTAACTTTAACGGCAAATCCAAATCAGTGTTACTCTTTTGTGAACTGGACAGAAAACGGCTCGCCTGTTTCTACCTCCACTTCTTATTCCTTAACAGTAGCTCAGCCACGCAGTTTAACGGCTCACTTTGCTATGAAGCCGCCCGATATTGCCATTAGCGTATCGACAAATCTTATCGAGGGCGGAACCGCTTCCGGAGACGGTACAGGCATTGGCTGCGGAGCCTCTGTAACAGTATTGGCAACCGCCAACGCCGGCTATGCTTTTGTAAACTGGACAGAAGACGGAACGCCTGTTTCCTCAAGCGCGTCATATACGTTTGCCGCTATCGATTCGCGCAGCTTGGTTGCAATCTTTGAACCTGAATTCGAAATTAGCCTTTCGGCTGAACCTGCAGAAAGCGGAACAGTATCAGGCGGCGGCAGCGTTGCTCAGGGAACGGAAGCAACTGTAACGGCAACTGCTGAAACAGGCTATATTTTCGTAAACTGGACTGAAGACGACGCAGAGGTATCAACATCTGCTTCGTATGAGTTTACCGTAACTCAATCACGTAAATTAACAGCTAATTTTAAGAAGCTTACCTACAATATTACAGACATTGTAACTTCGACCGAAGGAGGAACGGTTTCAATCGAAGGCAGCGACGATGAAATTCCGTACGGAACAGAAGTAACAGTAGTTGCAATACCCGATGAGGGCTACATTTTTACAGGCTGGACAGACGAAGATGGAAATGAGGTTTCTACCGATGCTTCATATTCGTTTACAGTCACAGAGTTTCTTAATTTAGTGGCAAACTTTGCAGAAGAGCCGACAAGCGTTTATTTCATAACCGTGTCGGCAAATATGCAGGAAGGCGGACAAGTTGACGGCGGCAATATCGAAGTCTCCCACGGAACAAGCGTAACCGTCACAGCAATCGCAAACGCGGGTTACGATTTCGTAAACTGGACAGACGAAGACGGAAACGTGGTTTCTACCGACGCTTCTTATACGTTTACAGTCGCAGAATTACGCAATTTGGTAGCAAATTTTGCAGAACAGCCGGCAATAGATAATTCCATTGACTTTGACGCCTATGTGTACGTAATTTGGGACAACACATTCATTCTCAATATCAAAAAGTTAGAAGAAGAAGGATATGAAGTGACAGGCTGCAAATGGTTTAAAAACGGAACAGAAGAAACTGATACTCGCACAACAGACGAGTTCAGTTACTCCGCAGGAACGAGCATAAACGACAAATTAGAACCGGCGCCGACTTACTATATGTTCCAACTGATAACAGAAAATTTAGGAACTTTGTCATCTACCACAAAGACCGTCACCTTACAAACTCTCCCTGTCGACGCAAGCGTTGACGACGATTTGCTGGCATATCCCAATCCTGCGCCTGTGGGCGGTCAGTTAAGAATTGAAGGCGCTGAAAAAGGAAGCATGATACATGTTTACAATCAGTCAGGATCCCGTGTTGGCAGCGTTATTGCCGACGATGACGTCGTTACCTTAACACTTCCTGATATTAGCGGCGTTTATTTGATACGCAGCGGCGATAAATCAACAAAAATTGTTGTAACGAATTAAGATAATTATTAAATGACTCAAATGCGATTTTGTAAAACAGTAATAATTTTGTTTACCCTGTCGGGCATTTGTGCATCGGCTCAAGTACGTTCTGACACAGATCCCGGCGAGTTTTCTATCTATCTCGGCGGCGGCTTGTCTTCAATTCATCATCAGGATGCGCCACGCAACGGCTTTTTCAACGGCTACGCAATAGATTTCGGCGTAGGCTACACATATTATTTTCATCGAAACTGGGGAATTTTTGTTGGATTGGGACCGGGAATATACAATACACGAAAACCTGTCGATCTGGATCTTCTTACCACAGGGCTGAGCGTTGCAACAGCCACAGAAACGCTCCAATATGAACTGTACACTCAGGCAGCATATCAGGAGGCGTTTCAAATCACATTTATTAATTTACCTGTTATGTTGCGTTATCAAACGCAGCAAAATACTGTATCCTGGCGTCGAACTCAGGACAGTTATAATGGTTTTTATGCAATGGGCGGCATAAATGCAGGCTTTCCACTCATCGATACATACCAGTCGGAAATTACAACCGTCACCAATGCCGCTTATTTTCCTGAATTAGATAACTGGGCGGCAACACAGCGCTTTGCCGGATTAGGAACTTTCGACGACGGAATTGTTGCCGATGGAGACCTTGCGCTTGACCTGTCATTGAGATTAGCGCTCGAAGCGGGCTTCAAATGGAGACTCAAAAACAATTTTTTGCTCTATACAGGCGCATTCTGCAACTTTGGCTTGAACAATACCACCCAAAGCACAAGAGAACCTGTTCGCAATAATATTGCCGCAGACCGACTTACAGATTTTCCGTTTATTACGTTTTCCGACAAAATAGACATGCTGACAGTCGGCGTAATACTGCGATTGGCATTCTTCAGAAAACCACAGAATTGTCCTTTTAATCCTTATGGTAGTGTTAGGAGATAATTTTGAGAACTCCTGAAACTAACCCCTAAAACTATTTTGGCGCAAATGATGCGTTCTTCAATCCTTCGCGAATGATACCCAACGACTCTTTTTCAACTTCTATAAACATTCGCGGGTCTAAAACGCCGTCGCTGTTTACTTCCCATCCTGTCCAAGTATATACAGGCAGCTCCGCTGCCATATCGTTGTATATCATTGTTAGCGCAATTCCGTCAGTTTGCAGGGAGTTAAGATATTGACCTCTACATGCTATGGAAGTATTACAGATTTCCTGGGATGTATCGTCGTCAATGACTGCCGCATTGCTGGGGTCAGAAAAGTTCAAAAGCGCCCATGGAATCCTGATTGAAATGCCATTATTCTTAATATGAACGGCATGATGAGCTTTGAGAGTCTCATTGCCTTTACATACAGCTAATTTGCCTATATCCTGAGTAAAAGGAAAACCTTGCGGTTCTTGCGAGCCGCATCGCCATCTCAGTAAATTCCAGCCCGCGCCGTCGCTAATGGTGGTTTTATACGCATCGGATTGATTCAGTTTAACCGGCAATCCATACAAATCATAAGCTTTTGTGACATACAAATTTGCAGAATCGGAAGTGATACGCAACAAAAACTCAGCCCTGTTGTTTATTAGTTTTTTTCCGTTAGGCAAAACGCTTTCGCCCATGTGGCGGAGATAGGTATCAATAGCTATCCAAAGGGTATCGTTTGCGTTGAGATTCGAGCTTAATGCGACATCAATATTAAAGGTGACAAAATCATGCCATATCTCTGTTCTGGAGAATTTATCCAAAATAATTGGCTGAATTCTTTTGTCGCGGTAAAAATTTGGATTTGGAGCAAATCTTATTAGCCCGAAATTATTTTCAGGACTGAGTAAATTATGCCAAAGATTTCGCCTTTCGGAAGTAAGCGGATTAGTAATCCATGTAGTTTTGTACCATTCGTCTTTCCACGAAAACAAAGAGCCGCCTCCGCAACCGCTGTCATATATGCTTTTTAGCATACGTATCGCTGATAGTCCTTGCTGTTCTTCAGTCATTGCGCCATGGTTCATTCCGCTTATTGATGTTGATGCACTCGCAATGCTTGTTGCAACGCCAAACTCGGTAATTAACAACGGATGATTTGTATAGTGGTTTCTCAGTTCACGCAAGTAACCCAAAAAATTATTTATTCCTTCTTCATCTCTGGTATTTTTAAATTTTTCTTCATTGTTCATAAAGTTAGGAAAGTACGGATATACGTGATATGCGTGGAAAAAGCCTCCGGGTGCGTTCACAATTTTAACTTTGTTCATGTCAACAGTCATATCGTCTTCGCCTGAGCCTTCCGGCTCGCTTGGATGTCGAAGCGGGTCGAGTGTGGGCCAGCTGCTGCATGCAACAGGGCGAGTGATATTATATTTGGCTTTTTCGTAGGCAATAAGCCTGTCCAATCTTTCGGTTAACCAGATCTCTGTTGGCGATGCGTTCTCAATTGACAGATGACTGCCCATATATCTGTCCAAGTAAAAATGTTTGCTATTGGTCACATCAACTTCAGCGGCATGTATTTCGCGTCCGATAATATATCCTAACACCCATTGCGATACGTTGGTTGTATATTCGCCAAACCCCCCGCCAATACGGTATCTTATGCTGTTTCTTCCATGTATGCAATCAATTACATTTCTTATTTCACTGTCTAACACTACAGTATGTGAGAACAAGTCGTTTTCTTCGCCTATCATTGTATATTCTTCCGGAAGCCATACGCCTTGAAACAGGTATAACTGTTTTTCAGGGTTTTCCATGTTATGGCGCGCAAGTTCATGATAGAATCTTGGTTGGTGCAACGTATATATGTACACGGTGTTAAATCCTGCATCTGCCATCATTGCGAACCAACGCGCATACTGCTGCGGGTTAATTGCTAACTGACCGGGCCACGAACCCGGAACTGAAGCCCCAAGGTTTATGCCTTTTACAAAAAAAGGAATATATCCGGTTCCATTAAAAACGGTTAGATAATTGCCTGAGGTACTGAATGGCACATGTACAGCGCCCGAACTAACCGGGGGCGCCACTGTCGGAGCTACAGCTGCTGGAGTTGGTGTTGCCTGAGTTGCTGCAACCGGAGCTACAGCTGTCGGTGTTTCTACAACGGGAGTTACAAAAGCCGGTGTTTCTACAACGGGAGCTACAGCTGTCGGTGTTTCTACAACGGGAGTAGCGACTGCTGGAACTTCTGTAGCCGGAGCAGGTACTGCCGGAATTGCTACTGCAACCTGTGGAACTTCAGCAGGTGCAATATTTTCACTGATAACCAATTCTATATTGGGAAACCGGCTCATGCTATTTGCCGGTTGTCTCACAGGTATTATGGTATTGCTAAATTCAGTATTATTACCAAAAAACCTGCTTCTGTTGATGTTGCTGTTTTGTGTTGCCCTAAAATTCATACCTGCCGTCCAATTATTGTCGTAAACTTTATGGGTCATAATCACCAAATTGTCTCCTTCGTATTTGAAAGGCTTGTCAAGGGTGAACGTTATCTCGTTTTGTCCTGCAGTGAAATCATAGTTTCCTTCAAACACCAATGAAAAATTCGCCTCCGGAAGCCATTCTGAAAGGTCGGAAATGCTTGAATTAGCCATGTATATTCTCACGGGGACAGTCAGCGTATTATAAAAGTTCGAGAAATATTTTATACTTAAAACGAGACCTTCCGCCACCCCTATTTCTCTTGCATAATAGACACATTGCGACCAACTGTTGCGGTTGTACAGACTAAAAGGCAGGTCGGTGGAGGTAGAATTGCCCGTGCCTATTCTTATAATTTTTTCGCTATTCTGGCAAAAAATCACCTGTGCAATTAACAAAAATGCTAAACTTAAAAATACAAAACCCTTTTTCATTTTTATATATAATTTTATGTATTATTAATGAATTTTGCACTTGGATAATCTATAGTAAAATGCAAACCAATACTTTCATGTCGCGCCTGAGCGCTTTTTATCACTAAGTAAGCAACGTTTATAACATTTCGCAGCTCGCACAACTGCAACGACAGCGTTGTTTTGGCATAAAGCGCTTCGGTTTCGTCATAAATGATATGCAAACGGTCCATTGCACGTTTCAAGCGCAGGTTCGATCGGACAATTCCTACATAGTTGCTCATAATTTGTTGCAATTCCTTGTAGTTTTGCGTTATAAGCACCATTTCTTCGGGATGTGCCGTTCCTTCCGTATTCCATTCGGGAATGTTATCAGGAATCGTATATTTTCCGAAATGTTTAATAGCGTCGTTTGCGGCGTTGCTTGCATACACTATTGCTTCAAGCAGCGAGTTGGAGGCAAGCCTGTTTGCCCCGTGCAATCCTGTGCTTGTGGTTTCTCCGGCGGCATACAGCCTGTTGATGCTTGTGCGTGATCGAGTATCAACTTTTATGCCGCCACACTGGTAATGAGCAGCTGGAATAACCGGAATATAATCCTTTGTTATGTCTACTCCGATGCTCATACATTTTTCGTAGATATTTGGAAAATGACTTTTTAGCGCCTGGTGCGGAGTATTGGTAGCGTCAAGATACACGTGGTCGTCTCCTCGCACTTTCATTTCGTTGTCAATAGCTCTGGCTACTATATCGCGCGATGCAAGCGAGCCGCGACAATCATACTTGTGCATGAACTCTTTACCATCGATGGTACGCAGAACAGCTCCAAAACCCCTCATGGCTTCAGTAATCAGAAACGATGGCTTTTCATTAGGGTTGTAGAGCGACGTAGGATGAAACTGTACAAATTCCATGTTGTCGATTATGCCTTTGGCTCGATATACCATTGCAATGCCGTCGCCTGTGGCGATACGCGGATTCGTCGTTGTGGAATACAGGTTCCCGGTTCCTCCGGTTGCTATCATGGTAACGCGCGAAAGCATGGCAAAAGTCCTGTTAGTATTGATGTCTAACAAATACGCGCCGTAACAGTCTATATCGCTATGATACCGCTTTACTAATCTTCCGAGATGGTGTTGGGTGATTACATCTACAGCGAAGTGATTTTCTAAAATATCAATGTTCGGATTTTTTTGCGCCATTTCCGATAATGCCCGTTGTATTTCAAAACCGGTATTGTCTTTATGATGTAGAACGCGGTGTTGGCTGTGTCCTCCTTCTCGTGCAAGATCGAAATCACCGGCGTCTGTCGTGTCGAAACGCGTACCCCATTTCACTAATTGCATGATTTGGGCAGGCCCTTCGCGCACAACCATACGCACAACCATCTCATCGCAAAATCCATCGCCTGCGAACAAGGTGTCGGTCACATGCTTTTCGCAGGAATCGTTCGAGTCCATAACAGCCGCAATTCCTCCCTGCGCGTAGCGGGTGTTGGTTTCGTTCATGGCTGTCTTGCTCACGATGCAAACTTTTCCGTATGGAGCTGCCTTTAGGGCAAAACTCAAGCCGGCGAGTCCGGAACCAATGACAAGAAAATCAACCTGACGTTTCAATCTTTAAAAGGCAGTAACAATCTTCACAAATTTTTCTGCTACCAACGAAGCTCCGCCAATAAGTCCACCGTCAATGTCGGGACATGCGAACAGTTCCTGAGCGTTGTTTTCGTTGCAACTGCCGCCATATAGAATGGTCGTGTTTTTTGCGATTTCTTCTCCGTATTTTTCTGCAATCGTTTTGCGGATAAATGCGTGCACCTCCTGAGCCTGTTCAGCAGTTGCAGTACGACCTGTTCCGATAGCCCAAACCGGCTCATAGGCTAACACTACCTTGCTGAAATCAGCGGCTGACAGGTGAAATACGCCGTTCTCTATCTGAGCGCGCACTACGTCGAAATGTATTCCAGCGTCGCGTTGTGACAATTCTTCGCCAATACAGAAAATCGGTTTCAGTCCGTTAGCTAATGCCATATCTGTCTTTTTTGCAAGTATGGCGTCAGTTTCGCCATAATACGCACGACGTTCAGAATGACCGATAATAACATAGGGAATGCCCGCGCTTTGTAACATTGCTGCCGATACTTCGCCTGTATACGCTCCCGACGACTCGGCAGCACAAGTTTGAGCCGATACGCTGACCTTGTTTCCAACTACTTTGCTCACTTCTGTGAGATGCAAAAAGGGCGGAGAAACCACCACATCGCATTTCAATGCGCCTGCAGCTTCAACTGCTGCGTTAACGTCCTTAGCCAACTGTACGCCTTCTGTCAGGCTCTTGTTCATCTTCCAGTTGCCTGCTACTATATTCTTTCTCATTATTCAAATTTTGATTATAAAATAAAACCCCAAAAGTACAAAAAAAAACGAATATATCAAAAAAAAAATAATTTTTTTTTTATTCTTCTTCGTTTAACTCTTTTTCGTATGTTGGCAATAATTCGCGGAATTGTCGCATCAGTTCTTCCATTGGCAATTTAGAATCACCTCCGGCTGCGTTTGTGTGTCCTCCACCACCGTAGTGGTTTCTTGAGAAATCATTGACTGAAAAATTGCCTTTTGAGCGGAACGACATTTTTACTTTATCTTCCTTTTCGAGGAAAAACGCCGAAAAACGTATATTTTTAATAGACAACGGCATATTAACAAAACTTTCGGAATCGCCTATCACAAAACTGAATCGTTTCTGCTCTTCCAGATTCAGACTTATTAATGATGTCCTGTATTGCTGAAATATTTCCATTTTTTCGTTCAGGCAATATCCCATTAGCCTCATTCGATTATCTGAATATTCATTGTAAATTTTATCGTATATCTTGTTTCGGTCTATTCCGTAGAGCATCAAATCGGCGGCAACCAAAAAAGTTTGCGCGCCTGCGCTTCGATAGCAAAAACATCCGGTATCGGTCATAAGACCGGTGTAAAGACAAGTTGCAATATCAGTGTCAATAAGTTTTACGTCCCATCGCTTCAATATAAAATAAAGCAGTTCGCACGTTGAGCTTACTTCTGTTTCAGAGAACATGTATCTTGCTGATATTTCAGGGTCAGGATGATGGTCAATTACTATTCGCGTGGCTTTGGATTTGTAAAGAAAACGCGTCATGTCAGCGCTACGTTTAAGCACATTATAATCAAGGTGAAAAACAAAATCTGCTACTTCGATTAGAGCTTCTCCTAACTGTCTCTCGCGCATGAAAACTATAACATCTTCATTATACGGAAGCCAGTGCAAAAACTCCGGATAATCGTTTGGTACAATTACCTTGACCTCGTGACCGCGTTTTTTAAAAAACTGGTACAGGGCTAACGAAGAGCCCATCGCATCTCCGTCAGGACCTTGATGAGTGGTTATAACAATCCGGCGCGGTGCGGACAAGTCCTTTTTCAATCGATATATTAGGTTAATGTGATGCTGACTTAACATGATAAAAATAGATTATTAATATTCAAGGATTCAAAGATTGGAATTTTGGAAATAACATCCCACATGCCGCATCAATATCCACTCCACGCGATTTGCGTATTGTGGTTATTATTCCTTTGCGGTTGAGCGTATCTGCAAATTGCTGTATATTTTGCTCGCTCGAAGGCGCAAACGGGCAACCCGGAATTGCATGATAACGTATAAGATTCATGCGACATCGCAGTCCTGACAGCAGGCGAGCAGTATCTTTCGCCTCTTGAAGCGAATCATTGACCCCTGCCAGCATGACATACTCAAATGAAATACGTCGCTGCCTGTTTAAGTCATATTTTTTAAGCAATTCTATAATATTTTTCATTGGATATTTATTTTCTGCCGGTACCAATTTACGTCGTTTTGTCGAGTCAGGGTGGTGCAGGCTCACGGCGAGATTGAAGCGGGTATTGTCCATAAAACGAGAAATTGCAGGAATTACGCCAATTGTAGAGACAGTTATTCGTTTTGGAGCCCAGCCATATCCGTAGTCAGAAGTTAATATTTCCAAGCTTTTGAAAACATCTTCAGCGTTATCGAACGGCTCGCCCATTCCCATGAAAACAATGTTTGTAAGGATATTATGTTCCGGCAGGCTTCTGAACTGGTTTAGAATTTCGGCGGATGTTAAGTTGCGTTTCATTCCATATCGTCCGGTCATACAGAAAACACAGCCCATACGACACCCTGCTTGCGAGGATATACACAAGGTGGCACGGTCTTTTTCAGGGATAAAGGCTGATTCTACAATCTCTGCCTTTCCCTCTAAATTAGCAAGATTTGCAGGGAAAACGTATTTTTTTGCCCCGTCTTCAGAAACCATTTCCGCAAGCGGCTTGCTCACACCGACAATAAAACTCTCTTTCAGCATCATCCGTGCTTTTGCAGAAATATTTGTCATATTGTCTATTGATGACACATTTTTTTTATACAGCCACCCTGCAATTTGTTGCGCCGAAAAAGACGGCATCGACAGATCTTTTACAACTTGCGATAACTCTGCAAGCGTTTTTCCAAACAATAAATTTTTCAACTCTCAAACTGCAATACTATGCTTTTGTCCACTTGAACTGTTTCAGGTAGTCAAAATTAAATTTGCATGAGCCGAAAATATCTCCTTCTGTTTCCTGTTCTACAGTTAGAACCTGCAAACCTCCTGTTCTTGGGAGATCGAACATAGCGCTGTAGGGTACGCTACCTTTTCCAACTTCTATGTATTCTCTTGATGAGAGCAAAAAATCCGAAGCGTGCCATAAGGGAATACGTTTTGAGTATTCACGCAGATAACGTATGCAATCACCGCCTCCGTTGACCACATGTCCCATATCCATTTGGAAGAACACTAATTTTGGGTCGGTATTTTTGATAAGGTAATCGTATATCACCTCTCCGTCTACTGTGCCAAATTCTACAGTATGATTGTGGTAAGCAAACTTTACGCCTGCTCTTTTGCATACATCGCCTATACGGTTAAAGTGTTCGGCAGTGCGCTTCAGGTCGTCCATTGTTGGGTTTCTGCCGGCAGGAAAACTTGCCTGTATAGCCCATTTTCCGCCTCCTGCTTTGACGGCGGCTGCAATTTGCTTCCAATAATCCCATTCAGGAGCATTAGTGTTTTCGGGCAATAATCTCGATCCGGCGTGAGTTCCCGACAGGCTCATGCCCATATCTTTGATTAGCGCACGAAAATCAGTCATAGTATGGTTGAAAAACTTACCGTCGTTTAGCCCGTATGTTTCAACTTGTGAATAACCCATGTCCGAAATTTTTTTCAACGTTCCCTCAAAATCGCGGGGAAGGTCATTGCGCACGCTATACAATTGTATGCCAATGCGACCTTTGTTCTTTTTTGCGGCTGTGGCTGCAAACATATTTTCTGTGGCAATACCGCCTAAGGCTAATAATGCCGCGCTTTTACATATGAATTGACGTCTATCCATAACAATATAATTTATTAAAATTTTGTGTCAAAGATACACACTTTTATTAAAACTGCAAAAAAATGCAGTAATTTTTATTTTTTTTTGTAATAATAAAAAAATGCAGTAATTTTGTTTTTTTTTAGGATTTTCTTTTGAAAAATATGGAAGATTTTACGAATTTATTGAATATTACATATAATAATGTACGTCCAAAGAGAGGTAAGGTTTTGATTTCTCAGCCTTTGAAGTTCGACGGATGTTTTAGTCGGTCGGTAGTTTTACTTGCCGACTACTCAAAAGATGGAGCTATCGGTTTCATTCTCAACAAGTGGCTTCAGATTGCAATTGATGACCTTATTGAGGATTTTCCAGCCGGTAATTCACAGTTGTCGATTGGCGGTCCTGTGGCTTTCGATTCTTTGCATTATCTGCACAGCTTCAGTGATATTCCCGGCGCAATTGAAATAATGAACGGAGTATATTGGGGTGGTCATCTTGAGGTAGTGCATAATTTGTTGTCATCTTCGGTTATGAGACCCGATGATATAAGGTTTTTTCTTGGTTATTCAGGTTGGACAGGCGGACAATTGGATAACGAACTGAGGAGCGATTCATGGTTGGTAGGCGATATTCTTCCGGCGCAAATCATACGTTCTTCGCGTAATTTATGGCGCGAATCTGTCAGGAACGTTGGAGATGAGTATCTCCTTTGGACAAACATGCCTGCAAATCCGTTGTATAACTGAATTATTCAGGCTAATTACCTCAGAATTATTTCCTGAGCGTCACCGAAGTTATCATATCCCGATACAATTACGCGGTCTCCCGGATTCAGTCCGTACAATATTTCGTATTGCTGCGGGTTTTGTCTGCCTATAGAAATATTTGTTCTTAATGCTTTATTTCCTGCTTCGTTGAGGCGAAATATCCATTGCCCTCCCGTAGCTTGAAAAAAGCTACCCTTCGTTATTACTGTAGCGTCTTCAGGTTGGTCTAACTCTATCTGAATGCGATAATTTTGCCCGATACGCATGTTTTCAGGAGGGTCGTCGATAAAAACAAGGTCAATGGCAAATTGCCTGTCCCTGATTTCTGGGTTCACTCTTGTTATTTTCAACGGAAATCTTTGGTTTTGCCATGTAACTGTAGCAGTCAAACCTGGCATCACTCTGTCAATATAGAATTCACTTATTCGTGTGCTGATTTTGAACTGGTCAACGACTTTCAGTTCTCCGATACTGTTGCTTGCCATAACGCGTTCACCGGGAATAACGTTCACATAACTAAGTTGCCCAGCAACGGGCGCTCTCACAGTCAGATTATCCAATCGTTCGCGGCTACGCTCGTAGCGTCGCACTTCCCGTTGAAAATCGTTTTGCATTAAACTTATCTGTATTGTGTTCATCAGCGAATCATGCCGTAATTCGTCCATCAGCATTTCGGTGTTAATGCTGCTGAAATTATATTCTTCTTCAGCTAATTCCAACTGTGCTCTACTGCTTGCGCCCATTTCAAACTCTGCTTTGCTTAATTCGTATTCTTTTGTGATACGTCTCAGATTGTAAGCCGTTTGCATTGTTTGTCGTCTAAGTTCGGACGTTCTGCGC
>Ga0099364_10010364_pt1 | contig 12811 bp, 9 predicted proteins | sample TergutTh196P3_FD_73070 | JGI IMG/M metagenome (GOLD analysis project Ga0099364, IMG submission 73070) | Microcerotermes parvus P3 segment gut microbial communities from Pointe-Noire, Republic of the Congo - Th196 P3 | ecosystem: Host-associated > Arthropoda: Insects > Digestive system > Gut ... | reverse complement strand
AATTACGGGTGGAGTGCCTGATGGAAAAGCTTTGGTTGGCAGGTACATCCCCGGCGCCAAAGCAGGGTCCGCAAAAGGCAGTTTTTACCAGCGCCCCGGATGCAATAAGCTTTGCCAAAGCGCCGTTGCGGGCGATTTCCAGGTAAAGCGGCTGGCTTCCCGGATATATCGACAAACCAAAATTATTGTTCGCCTGATTCCCGGCCATAATGTCCGCCGCAGCCATAATGTTGTCAAAGGTTCCTCCGGCGCATCCGGCAATGATCCCTTGATCAACATGAACACGGCCTCCAGAATCAATTTTTCCCAAAAGGCCCAAATCCACAGGCATATTAGCCGGTTTGCCAAAAATTTCTACTGCGTCTTTTTCAATCTGACGGAATATATCGCCGGGGTTATCAAGGACTTCGTCCAGTTCATACACATTGCTGGGATGAAAGGGAAGGGCGATCATAGGCTTTATTTTGTCCAGATTGATCTTGATCATCCCTCCATAGCGGGCGCATTGGGCGGGCTTAAGCTCCCGGTAATCGCCGCTTCTTCCGTGCAGGGTCAGGTAGTTTTGGACGATTTCGTCGGTTTCCCATATCGAAGACCAGCAGGTGGTTTCGGTGGTCATTACATCTATACCATTACGATATTCGGCGCTTAATGCGGAAATGCCGGGGCCGATAAATTCCAGTACGGCGTTTTTGGCAAAACCGCTTTTAAAAACTGCGCCGATCAGTACCAACGCGACGTCCATAGGACCAACCCAGGGCCGAGGTTTCCCTTCCAGATAGATTCCAATCACCTTTGGCCGGTTTGTTTCGTAGAACTGGGAAAGGAGCTGTTTGACCAGTTCACCCCCTCCTTCCCCTACCGCCAGGGTTCCAAGAGCGCCGTAACGGGTAGCATTCGAAATTCGAGAACGGGCGTTTTGTGCCCGATTTGGCGGATATATCTCCCGGCGCGTTTACAGGCGCCAACAGTTCAACCGCAGCACGAGCGGGAAGTTCGGCGCCTTCTTCGCTGAAGGCAATGGAAGACTGTGAAACCATAAAATTTGCCGACCTTCAAGGCTCCTATTGGCAAGGTTTAAGAAACGTGCTTAATAGCGTTGATGATTATAAAGCGGTCATGGAGGGATGGAAACAGAGTCTCCTGTATCAATTGGAACATCAATATGAACAGAATCCGTCCGTGCCCATGGGCGAGTGGAACGACAGAGTGAAATATGAAGAGACCTCGAGCGGCGACCAGTCGATTTATTTTGTATCCCCTGCCGGTGAATTGCAGATAAAACTTACCATGCGCAGCGATGGCGCCAACGAAGTATATCTTGCGATACAGGAGAATGGGGGACAATACAACCGTCAGCAGTATTCATATTTAAAAGACGACAAGTTTATTTATATCACTTGTCATTCCTTCGATGGAAATCATTCAAGCGCAGATATATTTTTATTCAACACCGAAGACGGTCAAAAGAAAGGTAAACTTGCCGGTTTCGGTGTTGGCGGCGGTGAAACGGGTTTCGGGCTTTCGGCTTTTGAAGGCGATGACCGGGATGCTTTATGGCACATGTTCAGGTTGGTCAACGCCAATACGAATACGCAGAGAAAAGGGCAAGATGTGTCGGCGGTGGTTGATGGTTTACCTGTAAGTTTTACAGTTCGTTGGGAATATGGCGATATTTTTGATTACCGGCAGGATGTCAGGGCTTTTGGCAATATAGATGAAATTTATTTCAACCCTGATAAGCGCGATCTGTACCCTGATGGCATAGGCGACGTATGTGGAATAAAACTTACTGACGGCACGCTGATTGAAGAGTCGGATGATGAGATGTTCGATCGTTTCAGGCTTTTTGAGTCAGAACAGATTGTTGAACTTGAAGATGGCTATTGGGATGTAGTAAAAACCGGCGGCCTCGGTTGTATCTATAACATGTTTTGGACTCAAGACGACCCAACGGGAGCGCCCTCGGCAGCCATTCCGGCGTGGTTGAAGGCGAAGGGTTTGAAATTCATGGATGGTTTTGACGAATTATATCTTGGTTTGCGCGCCGACAGCGATGTCTATTTTGACAACTTTTACATGTCGGGATTTCCGCCGCTTGCCGGTACGCAACTCAAATATGAAAACGTACCAACCCTGATGAATATACTGTTTGATTACGTTCAGGCATATAGTGAAGGTTTCGAAGGTCTCGAATGAGCTGCGAAACGGCATAAAGCGGATAAACTCTGACGTTTCCATAAGCGCCGAAATTTTCCATTGAAGTGCGAATGCCATACGGACAGTTCTTTTCCGTCAAAAACTGAAACATGCTCTGCATAGAGCCTTTTACGTTTGCCTTTACTTCTACAGGCACAATGTTTTCACCTTGTTGCACAAGATAATCTACTTCGGCGTTGCTGCCTGTTTTTTCGCGCTGCCAGTAATGTAGTGTAAGCGGAAAATTCACCGGTGACGCTTTCATGAGTTCCAAGCCTGCCAAAAGTTCGGCAAAAGCGCCCCTGTTCACCTGTTGAATGTTTTCGGGATTGGACGAACCGCCGATATTGAGTTTCAAAAATCGCTGATAAATGCCGGTATCGAAAATCAGGTATTTGCGAAATTTTGTATTTTGCTCTGCCGACAATGGAAACCCATTTGCCGAAGTATGCGTTACCGGATAAATCAGTCCGGCCATTTCCAACAGTTCTACGCTTTCTTTGATTTGCAAATGATTAGCCGTTTTTGAAGCCTTTGAATAGGTGAATTTTCCTCCTGTTTGTTCAATGACAGCGCCGAAAACTTCCTGCAAAAGCGATACGTTTGCCCGATGTTTATATTTTGCAAAGTCGTTGAAGAAAGCCTGTGTTATGTCTTCCAGAATTTCCTGACAGTCAAACAAAGAGCCGTTTTCCACATATTTTGCCACCACTTCCGGCATTCCTCCTATCAACATAAAATCTATCAGCAAACGCCTGCATTGATGGTGCAGGAATTCGGAAATTGGTTTTTCGGGCGAACAGTTTTTGAGTTCGTCGGCAAGCATCGTAAAGCCTATAGCACGAATAAATTCATCATAACAAAACGGATACATAAACAGCGAGCGAATACGCCCAACGCCGAAAGAAGGCAGTTTTTTGAGTGCAAACTCGAAAAGCGAACCGGCAGCAATGACATGCAATTCGGGCATATCCTCGTAAAAATAACGCAAAGCCGAAATTGCAGGGATACAATCTTGAATTTCGTCAATGAAAAGCAAGGTTTTTCCGGGTACAATAGGTTTTCGCAACTCGAAAGACAGTTCTTTAATCATGCGTTCAACAAGTCTGTCGGGTTCAAAAACAGATTTTAGTTGTGGCTGTTTTTCGAGGTTTATTTCTACAAAATGCTCGAACGTTTTGCCCAATTCGCGCACTGCCGAAGACTTGCCAACCTGCCTTGCGCCGCGAAGCAAAATTACCTTGCGATGTTCCGTATTCTTCCATCGCAACAACTCATCATCTATTTTTCTTTGCAAATATCTCATTATAAATAAAATTAAAACATTTTCATTAAAATTTGACCCCGCAAAGATAATATTTTTTTAAGAAATAGGGGGGCTATTTTTGATATTTTTTTAATTTTTTGCCCCCATATAACATAAAATTACGAAAAGAGTTTTATCAGAAGCCCCTACACCAACCGTTCCTTAATCGCTTTGATGACCGCCTCCGATTTGGAGTTTACATGCAGTTTTTTGTAGATGTTGTTGATGTGGCTGTACACCGTTCCGATGCTGATGCAGCAGGCGTCGGCTACCATTTTGTAACTGTCGCCCATCAGTAGACGCTGCAAAACATCCCGTTCGCGTTGCGAGAGTTGGTAGTTATCCTTATCTTGCTTCTGGGTGTTTGGCGGTTTAGCGAAATATTCCATCACTTTGCGTGCTACGCCGCTGCTCATGGGCGATCCGCCGGTGTGCAGTTCTTCAATAGCCTCGATGATGCGCTTCGACGGTGTTTTCTTCAATAAATACCCGGTAGCGCCGGCACACAGCGCGTCGAATATTTTATCCTTGTCTTCGAAAACGGTAAGTATCAGCACGTTCACGTCGGGGCAAACGGCTTTCACCATCCGGGTGGCTTCAATTCCCGATATTTCGGGCATGTCGATGTCCATCAGGATGACGTCGGGACACAGTCGGCTGCAATCGTCAACAATGTGTACCGCATTGGGGGATGCGGCACACAGTTCCAAACTTCCGGCTCCGCGAATCAGGTACGACAGGCTTTCGAGCAGTGATTCATTGTCTTCGTATATGGATACCCGTATCATTATTTTTTTTTGCAAAAGTAACAGGAATGATATGATTCTGCAATCATATATTTATATGATTTTTAAGAAAACAAGTCGTCCAACAACAGTTCGCTTTGTATATTGTTCCAGTACTCGTTACGTTTTACTCCGTAAGTAGTTATCATTGTGATATGTACGGATTTTTTAGTCTTGGTTTCTTCGATAAAAACGCTACGTTTGTTGCGCAGATTTTTGTCATCAGTTTTGGTCATCACAAATTCCTTATTCGAATATTTCATTTCGCAAAGATTGATGATATGGTCGTTTCTGTCGATAAGAAAGTCAATTTGTGCGCCATTTTCAGCGTCTTTGCTGCGCCAGCCGGAAATGTATGAAACGACGCCGCCAATGCTTAACGCTCTTTTAATCTGCGCGATATGTGTTTTGCACAATAATTCAAACGAGTAACCCGCCCACGCTTTATGTTTGCCGGTATTCATCAAACTGCTCCAATAATCGCCGTCCGTTCCTCTTTTGCCTTTTTCAAAATGATGATAAAACAGTGAATAAAAATCTGTTAACTGATAAAATTGAAGATTTTTTTTCGTTGAGAAATTATTGTTTATCGAAATATATCTGTAAAGTTCCAATTCTTCGAGCATGGTAGTCAAGCCGCCTCCGTTGGAAATTTTTGAATATTTTATGATTTCATCACGGGTTAAGCCTTTCCGTTTTTGGGCTAACGCCTCAATGATTTGCATATATTTTTTTGGCGACTTGAAAAGCGAAGCGTACAGTTTTGAATATTCGTCCCGCAAGATTGCATTTTTCTTAAAAAAAAGATTATCAATATTTTGCGATATACTCAATCGTTTTTCCAACTGTTCCAAATAATAGGGTATTCCCCCCAGAATCATATAACATTCTGCAATTTGAAAGCGCGACATCGAAAATTTTTTCGCTATCAAAAACTGTTCGGTTTCGTTCAATGTAAACGGTTCCAACAAAATCTGACGGGTTACGCGATTGTGCAGACCGCCTCTATTTTTTATGATATTGTCTATGATCCACGAAGTAGACGAGCCGCAAATGACAAGAAAAATTTCTTTTTGCGACGAAGCGAAACTATTCCAAAAGTATTCAAAAGCCGACAAAAAGCCCGATTTGGCATTGTCTAACCACGGCAATTCGTCAATAAAAATGACTTTTCGCCCTTTGATTTTTAGATTTCGCAAGTATTGCTCCAACTGTACAAAAGCGTTTTGCCAATTTTCAACAATCGGATTTTTTTTGCCGGAATATTTGTTCAACGCCGCAGTAAAATTGAAAAGTTGTTGTTTTTTACTTGCATTTTCCGCGCCCGAAAAATAGAACGTAAACCTTTCTTTAAAAAACCGTTTCACCAAAAACGTCTTTCCCACTCTGCGTCTGCCATAAACCACAACAAGTTCGGCTTTCTCCGAATTTAGGTATTGGGTAAGCCTGTTTTTTTCTGATTCTCTGCCAATTACATCTTTCATATACATATTATTTTTCGCTGCAAAGATACAAAAAATACAACTTTCAGCAAATAATTTTAAAATTATTCGCTAAAAGTGATGTTTTTGATGCACTTTCAGCGAAAAATAATCATAATAAATATTAGTTTATGCCCTAACGGTGGGGTGTAAAAAATTTGCATCCTGCTCAAAAAAATATTCGTTCGTTTTTTTCAAACCCTTATTTTTTGAAGGTTCGCTTAATAGCATATGTTTCGGATATTTTCCACCCTTATTCAACCGAAAATAAGGGAATAAGGGGAGACGGTGGCAGGCGTCCGATATTCTATGAAGGGTACTTTTGGAAAATAAGGGGTTTGTAGGAAAAATTAACATGTCGCAATTTCTACAAATGAAACCTAATTTTTAACCTCATTTTATTAACAAAACAACCTAAATAGCAGTGGATTAATGATTCCTATCTAACCTAATTACCTAATTTTAAATATAATGAGGTAATGAAATTGAATTTAATCGGCTCGTATCATGCTACTCATATTTATCTGATTTTTAATTATATATTTTCTGCTTTGTCAAAACTTTTCATTTTTAAAAGTTTTGACAAAGGTACTGCTTTTTACAAAACGCCAACTTTTTTTCTTCAATTATTCGCTAAAAGTGATGTTTTTGATGCACTTTCAGCGAAAAATAATTACATTTATTTTTTATATAATCTTGGTTTTCAATATAATAGTTGTTCCATTTCCTTTTCCGGAACGTATCATCAATTCACCTTCTGTTTGCGCAGCGCGGCGTTTGATATTCGCCAATCCGTTGCGGGACGTGGGCGATGCAGGGTCGAATCCGCAGCCGTCATCCTGTACGGATATTTCCAATTCGGGATTTTTGACAAAAGCAACCGAGAGATTTTGACAACCCGAATGTTTCACCGCATTGTTCACCGCCTCTTTGACGATGAGAAAAATATTCCGTCGTTCGTCCATTTCCAATTTCATGGAATGGATGGTTTCGTCTGCCTGCATATTGAACTTTATATTTTTCGATTCGCATACAGGTATGGCATATTCGCGCAAGCGCACCACCAAACTCGACAGGGAATCGTTTTGCGGATTGACCGACCAGATAATATCGTCCATCGAGTTGAGCACATCGCGCGAATCATCGCCGATTTTACTCAACGCCTTTGCCAACACCGATTCTTTATCCTGCCGACTTGCCATTTCGCTCAACAGCGAGATACTGCTCAAGGTAGAGCCGATGTCGTCGTGCAGGTCGGAGGCAATGCGCATCCGCATACGCTCCATTTTGATAACCTGACGCATCCGGTGTTTATAAAAAACACAGAGCAGCGCAAATACTGCCATGGCAATGAACAAATAAAACCATATGGTCTGATAATAGGCGGGGCGGATACGAAAGGACAGCGAGGTTTCTGCGCCGGCTTCGGTTTCGTCGCCAGCCATTGCCGCGCGTACCTTAAAAGTATAACGCCCGGGACGCAACGAAGCAAACTCCACAAATCCCCTGTCCGATAAAACGCTCCAATCGTTGTCGGCGCCTTCCAATTTGTATTGGTATCTGACGTCGTCGGCATGTATGAACGTAATGGCAGAATATTCAATGGTCAGGTTATTCTGTCCGTGCGCGAGGCGAAGGTTTGAACTGTTTAAATGATGTACAATGGGTATGCCGTTTGCCATAAAATTGGTGATTAAAACGCGAAGCGAATCGTTATTTTCTTTGTTGAACAGTGTTTTATAGGGAGTTAGAATCATGCCGCTTGAGGTCAACATGAACATCCTGTTGTTGTATATGGTTGAAGCGATACCGTTGTCGATGACGCCTTCCCTTCTCCCGATATGAATCATTTTTTCCGGATGATTTCCTTCATTTTCAACCACATCAAAACCATTTTCATTTGCAATCCATACATGTCCGTACTCATCCATCCAAAGTTCCTTTGTTGCATTGGTCGATAAACCGTTATCTGATGAAAACAGTTGCCACGAGGCGATTCCGGCGCTGTCAATCGTAAATTTGTAAACTCCAGTCTGTGAAGAAGATACCCACATGTTTCCCTGTTTATCGAAAGCCAGACCTCTTAACCATCCGGTAAAATAACTGTTTTCATCTTCAACGTCCGTTCGATAGACGATGACATTATCCAATATGGGCTTTCCATCGGCTGTTTCTTTGAAATTTGCCCTGTATATTCCATTCAACCAGTCAATCACCCAGTAATTGCCCAAAAAATCCTGTTGAATTAAATATGGACTGATAATAGTTGAGTCGGGGTGGTTAAAAACTACTTGATGAAGTTTTCCGTTCCGGTAGTTTAAAATCTTACCCACATCGCACAGCCAAATTCCGTTCTCTATATTGGTATTGATGGATACTGCTCTTTCAATATGGTGTCCCGCAAAATCGGCAACTTTAACAATATCTTTTATTTGAGGTTCATTTTTTGTCAATTTCCATTGAAACAGTCCCTCTTCGTTGTACAACCAGATAGTTGATTTGTTTTCCACGTCAAAATCGTAAATTCCGCCTCCTTTTTCCAAAGGTGAACCTTTAATGTCGGCTGAATAAATATTGTCGTTTTGATAATAGTGCAAATTGTTCGCTCCAATCGACCACAGTCTTCCAAAGGCATCGGGTAAAACGTTTGAACCTCCGCTCATGACATAAGTATCGAAATCCCGAATGAATGTGAGACCATTATTTCCGCCCAACCAATAGTTACCTTCCCTGTCCTGCATCATACACATGACCGTTGAGCCTGCCAATCCATTTTTATTGGTTACATGCAACGATATGTCGTTGTCTTTGGTTCGGTACGCGCCGTTGGCGTAAGTGGTAATCCAAAGATAATCCTCGCGGTCTACGTAAAAATTCCAAATAAACAGATTGCCCAATTCCGGGAATGGTTGCGAAATCGTGTATTTTTTACCGTCCCATTGAAAGGGCTGTTCAAATTCAATCCTGAAATATCCTGCATAAGAGCCTATATGCAGATTGCCTTTCTTGTCGAAGAATATTTTATTGATATATTTGCCTTTTAATTCATTAAGTTCATCAAAAAATTCCGGACGCCATGCTCTTCCTTCCCTGTGTACGATTCCCAAGCCCAACTCGCCGCCAAACCAAAGGTTTCCATAGTTATCGAAAGCCACAGTTTTGAATATGTTTACCGCCTGCTCAAATCGACAGCGGTACCTCAAAGTGTCGTTGCCCACAAAAACGTAAAGCCGGTTGCCCGAAGCGACGATGATTGAATCTTCGGGAGAAAATACAACCGGACCATGAATGTTTCTGCCGGGCATAATGGGGTTCAAGCCCGGCTTGACGGGAAAAGTTGACAGATGCCGTTTAAAACTCCCGTCATCCTGTTGAATATACGTTCCATGCATCAGCGCGGTGGCAATGATATTGCCCTCTTTAGTGGTTGTCAAATGCTCTACATAGAGCGAATTGTTATATATTTCAGGTATGGCTCTATTAAAAAACTGCTTCCCATCAAAGCGCGAAAGTCCGCCCTCGCTACCAATCCACAAATAACCGTGTTTGTCCTGCGCAATGGACAAAACCATATTACTGACAAGTCCGTCTTTTGTTGTATAAAACTTCGACATGTGGGTTCTTCCCTGATTCACCTGAAAGTCTTGCGCCAGCAAAGAAATGTATCCTGCCGCCAACAACAGGATACAATATGAGCGTTTCAAAAGCGTATTCATTGTGATGCGTTTTACGAATTTAATAAAACGCAAAGATACATGAAATTTTTGAGGTTTTTACATGAATTTTACGATGCAAAAAACAACTTCAAATCATCATCAACAGTTCCGATTCCTGCAATTCCGAAGGTTTCAACCAATATTTTCGCTACGTTGGGCGACAAAAATGCGGGCAATGTGGGTCCCAGATGAATGTTTTTCACGCCCAAAGATAAGAGAGCCAAGAGGACGATTACCGCTTTTTGTTCGTACCAGCCGATGTTGTAGGCTATGGGCAAGTCGTTTACATCGTTGAGTTGGAATATCTCTTTCAATTTCAAGGCAATCACGACCAATGAATAACTGTCGTTGCATTGACCTGCGTCCAAAACACGTGGTATTCCGCCGATGTCGCCCAAAGGCAATTTGTTATACCGATATTTGGCGCAACCTGCCGTGAGAATAACCGTGTCGTGGGGAAGTTTTTCTGCAAACTGCGTGTAATATGCTCTGTTTTTCATTCGTCCGTCACAGCCCGCCATGACGAAAAACTTGCGGATTGCGCCCGATTTTACGGCGTCTACTACCTTGTCAGCCAACGCAAAAACTTGTGCGTGTGCAAAACCTCCTACGATTTCGCCTTTTTCGATTTCGGTGGGGGCTTTACATTTTTTTGCATGTTCTATGATTTGGGAAAAATCTTTTTGTTTTCCGTTTTTGCGATCGGCTATATGCGGAAAGCCTGCAAATCCCGCCGAACCTGTGGTATAAACCCTGTCGGCATAAGTTGCATTGGAACGCGGAGGAACAAGGCAGTTGGTCGTAAAAAGCATCGGACCGTTAAACGTCTCAAATTCTTCCGTCTGTTTCCACCACGCATTGCCGTAATTTCCTGCAAAATGACTAAATTTTTTAAATGCCGGATAATAATGAGCGGGAAGCATTTCGCTGTGCGTGTAAACATCAACGCCTGTGCCTTCGGTCTGTTCCAATAAATCCTGCAAGTCGCGCAAGTCATGTCCCGAAATTAAAATGGCGGGATTGTTCCGAACGCCGATATTTACTTTCGTTATTTCGGGGTTGCCATACGTGGTCGTATTTGCCTTGTCCAGCAAAGCCATGACCTTGACGCCCATACTTCCGCATTTTAATACCAAACCTGTGAGTTCATCGGCAGAGAGATTGTCGTTTGTCGTGGCAACTAATCCTTCCTGCATAAAAGCGTAGATTTCAGCATCTTCAAAGCCCAGATTGGCGGCATGTTCGGCGTAGGCAGCCAAACCTTTGATGCCGTAAGTCAGCAACTCGCGCAGGGAGCGTATATCCTCGTTTTGCGTGGATAAAATGCCGACTAATTTCGCTTTTTCCTCCATTTCTTCGGACGTTCTGTCTTTCCAGTCCAACCCTTTAAAATTGCATAGAGCATCAGTTACGCCTAACTCGGCAAGTCTGCTTTTTAGTTTTTCACAAACACCAAACGCTTCTTCTATCTTCTTGACAAAGCGTTGTTTGTCGAAATTGGCGTTGGTGATGGTCATAAAAAGCCCGTCCATAATAAACTTGTTTACTTCGGGCATTTCTTCGCCTTCTTCACGCAGGCGGACAGTCAAATGCGACACGCCTTTCATCAGATACATCAGCAAATCCTGTAGATTCGCCACATCTTCGGTTTTTCCACAAACCCCTTTTACTGTACAGCCTTTACCTGCGGCTGTTTCTTGACATTGAAAACAATACATTTTTTTATTCATTTTATAGTTAAACAATTAATTATCATATCCATTCTTCCGTTAATATATCCCCTTTTATCCCAATGACAACCTTTTTAAGCGGAATTTTTCGGTTGGCATTGGCTAATGCCTGCCGTGCGATTTGCAACAATCCTCCGCAGCAGGGAACTTCCATTAAAATGACCGTCAGTGTATTAATAAACGAATTATCTATCATCGCCGTCAGTTTTTCTACATATAAATCGGCGTTTTGGTCTAATTTCGGACAGGCAATCACCAGGCTTTTATTTGTCATGAATTGATGATGAAAGTTGCTGTAAACAAATGCCGTACAGTCTGCCGCCAGTATCAGGTCGCTGTTTTTCAAAAAAACCGCATTCGGATTGACCAAACGCAACTGTATCGGGAATTGATTCCAAACGGCGGCGGTCGTGTTTTGTTTCGGCGGCAAATTCAACGGCAATTCCTGCATACCCGGACAAATACATTGATTCTCATGGAATGATGTATCATGTTCAATATTTTCAGAATTCATTTCTCGCTCTTCCAACGTGATAGCTCCGGCCGCACACTCGCCGATACATGCGCCCAATCCATCGCAATAATCTTCGTTGATAATCCGCGCTTTGCCGTCAATTAATTGTAAAGCGCCACCATGACAGCCTTTTACACATGCGCCGCAGCCGATGCAACGAGTTTCGTCTATTTTTACTATCGTTCTTTTCATTTTTTGTCTCATTAAAAGATAGACAAAAGTAGAACTCGAAAACAGCATAAAATGTAACATTTGTTACAATCACAAAAAAATCGTATCTTTGCAGAAAAATAAAATTTCATGGATATTAACGATTTATTTTTATGTCCGATATGCAGGAATATCCCTGTTGATGAGCGGGAAAAATTTATTAATGGGCTGAATTACAGGACTAAACATTTCAAAAAGGGAGAGTGGGTTGCGCAGCAGGGCGATAGCGTTAATGCGTTATACCTCCTTCAAAAGGGAAGTGTGAAAGCCGAAATGATTTCAGAAGCGGGATCGGTTTTGCATATTGAAACCATTCATGCGCCTAATCCATTGGCTCCTGCGTTTTTGTTTTCTGAAAACAACCGGTTTCCCGTTGATGTTACCGCTTTAAAAGATTGTGAAATTGTGCTTGTTCCCAAAGCATCAATTATGAAACAGCTTGCCTGTAATGAATCGTTTTTAAAGGGGTTTATGACATTCAACTCCAATCGTGCACAATTCCTGTCCGAACGGCTGAAATTTCTTTTAACAAAGACGATCAAAGGTAAATTAGCGCAATATATACTGGCAAGAGCCATTGATAAGGATTTTTCCTTGAATATGAACCGGACAGCCTTGGCGGAATATTTCGGCGTTACCCGTCCGGCTTTATCAAGAAGTTTTTCCGAAATGATAAGCGATCAAATCATCTCTATGAAAGGCAAAAAAGGGAAGATACTTAATCTGATGCAATTAAAGGAATTGATTGCGAAATAAATATTTTTCACAAAATCCCCAATGCTTTTTTTACTTCCGTTTCTGTTGGCACACAACCTTTGATTTTCACAACTCCTTCTACAACAACCGCAGGAGTGGTTATGATGTCGTATG
>Ga0099364_10010363_pt1 | contig 12812 bp, 11 predicted proteins | sample TergutTh196P3_FD_73070 | JGI IMG/M metagenome (GOLD analysis project Ga0099364, IMG submission 73070) | Microcerotermes parvus P3 segment gut microbial communities from Pointe-Noire, Republic of the Congo - Th196 P3 | ecosystem: Host-associated > Arthropoda: Insects > Digestive system > Gut ... | reverse complement strand
AAATCGGAAAATTCGGACTCTGTGCCTTGATGTCTCCGTGTGAAACCGGATTTTTTCACACAGAGACACAGAGGCACGGAGGTTTTGTCAACAGATGGCAAGATTGTCGCAGATGTGATTTGAAAAAACCTCATTTCCACCTCACTTTGCACTCTGCTCTCTGCACTCTACATTCTGCATTTCCTTCGTGCCTCGTGGTGAAAAAGAAACGGCGGTTATAGAAATTGTGTCCTTTCAGGACACTCCCGCGTCACGGTGTGGCCCCCCTGCCTGTGTCAAACAACAACCTCTTGTCAGTCAACAAAAACATCGCTTTCCGAGGTAAAATCGCAAATCAGATAATCGTACACGGCTTTTGAGTTTTCCAGGAAGTCCGGCATGTAGTTTTTGCGAATATACGTAAGTAACTGCAACCGTTGTTGTTTCGTCAAGACCGCTTTGCCGTCGATTTTCGCCAAAATTTCTTCCGGTTCGCGGCCAATTGCCGGAATCGCCCATTTTCCTGCAAGGGAAAACGTTCTGATACCGGTCAACTGCTTGCCGGTTTCTTTTTGTTCGAGAATCATCTCGACAAATTTGAAGGTGCCGGATGTTGGCAGCAAGTCCTTGTTTTGCCTGGCACTTACATAACCGTGTCCTGTGTAAAACTGCCATCCTTTGCCGATTTCCCAAAAGGCGGTCATCTGGTCATGGGCAAATAGAAAATACCGGCAATTTGGCGAAAGTTTGGTCGGCGGATCGTGTGTCGGCAGACGTTCCAGATTGCCATAGACAATGGGCGTTTCGTCTGCGGGTTGCGCGACAACAGGTTCCTCTTGTGCAGGAGGCAGGGATTGTGTGGTTGCGTTTTCTGTCGCGACAGATGATGATTTGTCGAAAGTCTTTTCGTATTCAATACTTGTGTTACCTGAAGGAATGCTGGTTTCTGCCATGCTATCACCTTCCGGCACGACCAGAACTTCGGATTGGCACTTGGGACATCGCCGCGTTTGTCCCAAAAGTTCGTCCTTTGCTACGATTTTGCTACCACAATTCTTACATGTCACTCGAACGGCCATGATCGCCCCCTTGCGTAAACTGCGAAAAACTGGGAAAATAAATGGGTTATACTTGGATGACGTATTTGTGGTTATGCCGACTTGCCCCAAAAACAGGTAAAACATCAAGTCGGCTTGTGACGATAAATTCAATATTGTCATAACCTATTATAGCCGGGAAAGGGGTCAGGGGCTAGGGATTAGGGTTAGTATTTTGATTGAAACTCTTATCCGCTTCCCCCTCACCTCTCATCCCATACCCCTCACCTCTCACCCCTATCCTCAAGTGCGAGACGAATACTTCCCTTCCACAATCTATTCTCCGGCCAATCTGGTCGAAATGCTGCGTTACCGTTGTCATACCCAACGGGATGATCTTGCATTTATGTACCTGGCCAACGGTGAGTCGGACGAAATTCCACTGACCTATTTTGAACTGGATCGCCGGGCGCGGGCCATCGGGGGCTGGCTCCAGGAACGCAAGCTCACCGGCAAACGGGTTCTCCTGCTCTACCCGCCGGGCATTGAGTTTATCGCGGCGTTTTTCGGTTGTCTCTATGCCGGTTCGGTGGCCGTGCCGGTGTATCCGCCCCGGCGCAACCGTTCGATGCAACGCATCAGTGCCGTGGTCCAGAGTGCCGACGCCAGCGCGGCGTTGACGACCAACGACATCCTCGAGCGCGTCCGCTCACTCATCGTCGAAGCCCCGGAATTGAACGGCCTGACATGGCAGGCGTCAACCGACATGCCGGAAGCGATCGAAGGCACCTGGCAACACCCCGATATTTCAGAACACACGCTTGCGTTTTTGCAATACACGTCCGGGTCAACCGGAATGCCCAAGGGTGTGATGCTGACACACGGCAACATGTTGCACAACTCGCGTCTGATCAGCCTGGCCTTTGAGCATACGAGATCGTCGCAAGGCGTGTTTTGGTTGCCGAGTTATCACGATATGGGGTTGATCGGCGGGATTTTGCAGCCTGCTTATTGGGGACGGCCCAACATCCTCATGGCACCGCTGGCCTTTCTGCAAAAGCCGATTCGCTGGCTTGCGGCCATTTCAAAATATCGCGCCACGACCAGCGGCGGGCCGAATTTTGCTTATGATCTTTGTACGCGACAAATCACCGATGAGCAGATTGACCGGCTCGACTTGAGTTGTTGGAAAGTCGCGTTCAACGGTGCCGAACCTGTGCAGGCGGAAACACTCGACCGGTTTGCGAGCCGGTTTGAGCGTTGCGGTTTCCGTTACGAGTCGTTTTATCCCTGTTTCGGGCTGGCCGAAGGGACACTCATGGTCACCGGCGGGCAACTTGGTCAAAAGCCGGTCATCATTCCGGTTGACGCCGACGCACTGGCCAAAGGGGTCGCGAAGGAGGCAACCGACACGACGGAAAAAACGCGCTGGCTTGTTTCGAGCGGTCAGAATCAGATCGACCAGCGCACGGCCATCGTTGATCCGGAAACGGAAATGGAATGCCCTGAAGGTACGGTCGGCGAAATCTGGGTTCGCGGTCCGAGCATCGCGCAGGGTTACTGGGGGATGCCCGACGCGACGGAATACACCTTTCGAGCGACGATCAAGGAAACCGGCGAAGGACCGTTTATGCGCACAGGCGACCTGGGCTTTGTGCGGGATGGCGGATTTTTTGTGACCGGACGCATCAAAGACCTGATCATCATCCACGGTGCCAATGTTTATCCGCAGGACATCGAATCGACGGTGCAGCATGTCCATCCCGCGTTGCGGGTCAACAGCGGCGGTGCGTTCATGGTGGACGACGGGCAGTCGGAACGTTTGGTCATTGTGCAGGAGATCGACCGCACTTTCGTGCATGAACCGAAGGCGGTGGCCGAACTGTTTGCAGCGATTCGCAAGGCCGTTGCCGTCGAACATGAAATCGCTCCTGACGCCATTGTCCTCATCAAGCAGGGCAGTATTCCGCTCACCTCAAGCGGCAAGGTGCAACGGCATCGTTGTCGTGAGGATTACATTGCCGGAACGCTCAAAATTTTTGCCCAATGGGTGGCACCCGGTTCGCCGCTGGCAAAAAAAACGTTTCTCGACAAGTCGGAAACGCTCATGTTGGGTGTGCCCGGCGACCGTCAGATGGCCGAGCGATTGCAACAGCGTCGGCACGAGGCAAAGGCCAAAGAAAAGGAAAAACTGGCCGCCGCTCCCGAATTGGACGCGACGGCGCAACAGGTGCGTGTGTTTTCGCTGTCGTTTGAGGAAACGCAGGACGCCGTGTTGGAAGAAGTGCGGAAAGTCGGCCGCGAACGTGCGCAAGGTCTCACGCTCGAAACGGACATCACCGAATTGGGGCTGGATTCGCTGGAGCGGATGGAGATACTCGCATCACTGGAAGACCGGTTCGGCGGCCAGTTCCCCGAATCGGTGTTGCCGACGCTCTACACGGCACGGGAAGTCGTCGAAGCGGTGCAAAAATACCTCGGTGGTGTGGCAAAACCGGCGGCCACGAAACCGCTCTTGTCCGAATCGGACGAGGTGCCGGCGGGATGGTACAGCATCGGGCAGTTCCCGGAATACAAGGCACTGCGCGAACGGCTCGACCTGGTCGGTTCACTTGGGTTGAACCGCTTTTTCGACGCCCACGAGTCGGTGACCAACGACCGGACGATGATTCGCGGCAAAGAGTACATCAACTTTTCGAGCTACAACTACGTCAACCTGTCAGGCGATCCGGCAGTGACGAAGGCGGCACAGGAAGCGTGCGCTCGCTATGGCACAAGCGTTTCGGCCAGCCGGCTCGTGTCGGGCGAAAAGCCGATTCACCGTGAGTTGGAACGCGAAATCTCCAGGTTTCTGGGAACCCGGGACACGATTGTCATGGTCGGCGGACATTCGACCAACGAGTCGGTCATCGGCCACCTGCTCAACGAAGACGATCTGATTCTGATGGACGCGTTGTCGCACAACAGCATCGTGCAGGGAGCGTTGCTCAGCGGGGCGCGCCGGCGGCCGTTCCCGCACAACGATTTCGACGCCGCCGATTGGATTCTCAAAAAATACCGTAACCAGTACCGCCGTGTGCTGATTGCCGTCGAAGGCGTCTATAGCATGGACGGCGATTACCCCGACCTGAACCGCCTGATCGCAATCAAGAAACAGCACCAATGCCTGCTCATGGTCGATGAGGCGCACTCGATCGGCGTGTTGGGCAAAACCGGCCGCGGCATCGGCGAGCATTTCGGCGTCGATCGCGCCGATGTCGATGTTTGGATGAGTACGTTGAGCAAGACCTTCGCCAGTTGCGGCGGTTACATTTCCGGCTCGAAGGAACTGGTCGAGTACCTCAAATTCACCGCGCCGGGCTTTGTGTTCAGCGTCGGGATTTCCCCGGCCAATACCGCAGCGGCACTGGCCGCGCTTCGCACGCTGGAAAAGGAACCGCAGCGCGTCGCACAACTTCGCGCGAATTGCGAACTGTTCCTGAAACTGGCCCAGGACCGCAAGCTCAACACGGGCATGAGCCGCGACTCGGCGGTGATCCCGGTCATCATCGGCAATTCGGTCCACAGCCTCATGCTGTCGAAGGCACTGTTTGAGCGCGGCATCAACGTCCAGCCGATTGTCCACCCCGCTGTCGAGGAAAAAGCCGCGCGTTTGCGGTTCTTTATCACCTCGGCGCACACGAAGGAGCAAATCAAGCGGACCGTTGACGCAACGGCAGAGGAACTTTTGAAAATGCAGAGTGCAGAATGAAGAATGCAGAATCTTGAATGTTGAAAGTCGATTAAAGAATGTCGAGTGGAGCGTGCAGAATGAGGAATCATTGAGAGTCAAATGGTTGAGACCTGTTGTTGAATCGTCAACAATCATTTTCACCATTCCTGATGATTCTGCATTCTTCATTCCGCACTCTGCATTCCCAAGGAACCCCCGATGAAAATTGCCATTATTGAAACCCTCAAGGGAACCATCACACTGGAATTGTATGCTGACAAGGCACCGCAGACGGTTGCGAATTTTGAAGACCTGGCCAAACACGGGTTCTATGACGGGCTGACGTTTCACCGCGTCATTCCGGATTTTATGATTCAGGGCGGTTGCCCCGACGGAACCGGCAGCGGCGGGCCGGGTTACGAATTTGAAGACGAGTTTCACCCCGACCTGAAACACGACGGTCCCGGCGTGCTTTCGATGGCCAATGCCGGGCCGAATACGAACGGCTCGCAGTTTTTCATCACGCATGTGGAAACACCGTGGCTCGACGGGAAGCATACGGTTTTTTGCCGCGTCATCCAGGGACAGAACGTCGTCGATGCCGTCACGGAGGGCGACGAGATGTTTTTCGTGAAAATCGAGGAGCGGTAAGAGTGCCCCGTGATGAGTGGCCGGTGATTTGTTAGCCGCGACGCGCATGGCACGCTTTGCCCTGCAACACGATTGATTTCGGCCACGGATTGGCACGGATGAAACACGGATTTTTAAGGCAGGCTGATCATAACGTGACCGCTGCAACCAGACGCAAAGAGTAACAATGGGATCATGACACGACAGGAAAACCATCCGGCAGTCAGTGAACTTTCCTTTGAGGACGCTCTTGCGGAACTCGAACGGATCGTGCGTGCATTGGACGCGGGGCAAACCAGCCTGGAAGCGTCGTTGCGGGATTATGAGAAAGGCATCCAACTGCTGCGTCATTGTCACGCGACGCTGCAAAACGCCGAACGGCGCATCGAAATCCTGAAAAGCGTCCATCCCGATGGCGATTTTGTCACGGAGATCGTTCCTGAATCGCAATTTTTGACCGATGCCGCCCGGCCGGGACAGCGTCGCGGCACGGAAATCGAACAACCCCGCCCGAATGATGAAAAAACGCAACCTGTCCGCAAAAAACGTGTCCGCAAAACCACCCGCGAAGACGATTTGGGGGAATCCGACGATCTGCCCTTTGATTTTGAGTGATTGTTACGTAGAATTGAGGCGGTGAAGGAGAGGGGCCGAGGGAGTTCGCCGCATCGCCCTGTGACGCGCAAGGCAGGGCGGTCATGCCGACACCGCGTTGTTTGACGAATACATTTTTATGAAAGCCCAAAGGTCATGTTGTGAAACGCGAGATTTATGTTGATACATCCGTTGTCGGGGGTTGCTTCGATATTGAATTTCAAGCATGGAGCAATCGATTGTTCGATGAGTTTATCATCGGAAACTTACATTCAATATGCGTCTGGGTTACAGGATTATTGAGATCAGGACGCCAAGAGAAATTTTGGAGGTGAGCGATGACGAACAATGAGAAAGAATTCGACGCCGTTGCAATGATGCGCGAGGCACGGGAACAATTCAGTTTGAAATACTGGCAACGCCCGGATGTTTTGAAGCAAGACATGGAGGAAGTCCGCGCCAAATATTCTTTTGATGCGGTGGAAGAGAATCAACCGTTTGAAGAAGTCATGGAAAAATGTTAGCCGCGTCGCCCTGTGACGCACAAAGGTGAGACCGGTCATCCAAATACCTTTGGTGGAAGAAAAATGGTCGAGTATGGAATTTTGATGGAAAATGATATTCAATCCTTGTTGGAATTGTATCGACAATTGAATCCCAATGATGGCATGATGAATGAAGCAATTGTGAAAAAGGTGTGGAATAACATCCAAGACCGGAATATCAGGTATTTTGTCGCGAGAGAAAATGACAGAATCATTGCATCCTGCTCTATCTGTATCGTACCCAATTTAACACACGGTGGACAATCCATAGGTTTTATTGAAAATGTGATTACTGATACAGAGTACCGAAGAAAGGGGATTGGCAAAACAGTTGTGAACAATGCAATCGAATACGCAAAAGAGCAGAATTGTTATAAGGTGTTATTACAAAGTGGAAATCAAAGGACAGAGGCACACGGATTCTATGAATCCCTTGGATTTGACGGCAAATCGAAACGGGCATTTGAGATTCGGTTTTAGACTACCGCACTCACGCCGTGACCGCTCTGACTTTGATACGTGCCACAGGTGAATCTGTGGATTGCTCTACGTTTCATCCCGGGTTTATGATTAACTCCAACCCTTAACTCCAAACTCAACCATGATTTTTTCCGACCGGGAACAGCAGGAAATTTTGGGCTACCTCGATTTATTGCGGGGCGAGATCAATGCGAAATTGGATGAATACACCAATTTCGGGTCTCGTTGTCCGAAATCCCTGTCCGAGCCGATGCGCTACAGTCTCTTGTCGCCCGGCAAGCGTTTCCGGCCGATTCTGACGCTGTTGGCCTGCGAACTGAGCGGCAGAACCCGTCACCATGCCCTGCCGGCGGCCTGCGCAATTGAGATGATCCATACGTATTCGCTGATCCATGACGACCTGCCGGCACTCGACAACGACGATCTGCGACGCGGCCAACTGACCTGCCACATCAAATACGACGAATCGAGCGCGATTCTGGCAGGCGACGCTTTGCAGTGTTATGCTTTTGAAGTGTTGAGCAAGCATGTGTTTCCCAAGGATACGGCGGGACGTTGTGTCGCCGTACTCCCGGAAGCCTGTGGCCCCTGTGAACTGGTCGGCGGCCAGGCGGATGACATGGCCTGGAAGGAAAGCGGCCCGCCGTCGCTTGAATTTCTCGAATCGATTCACCATCGCAAAACCGGCAGCATGATCCTGGCCGGTCTCCGCATGGGGGCGATTATCGGCGGAGCGTCGCACCTGCAATATGAAAAGCTGGAAGAGTACGGCCGCAATTACGGACTGGCGTTTCAAATCACCGACGATCTGCTCGACTGGGTCGGCGACGAGGAAACAACCGGCAAACGCGTCCGCAAGGACAAATCGCAGGGCAAACTGACGTTCCCGACTTTTCTCGGTGTTGAGGAAAGCCGGAATCGGGCTCACGAAAAGGTCAAAACCGCCTGCGACGCGCTCGATATGTTCAAAAGTGACAGCATCGTTTACAAATCCCTGGTCGGCATGACACAACATCTGCTCGACAGGAGGAAGTGATGCCCGACATTCTTCCGTCCATTGAATCACCGCGTGATTTGCAATCGCTTTCCAAAGAGCAGTTGGTGCTGCTGGCGGGTGAGATACGCGATGAGCTGTGTCGCGTGGCGGAGCAGCGTTCGGTGCATTTTGCGTCGAACCTCGGCGTGGTCGAACTGTGCATTGCGCTGCACACGACCTTCGATTTTACGCACGACCGCCTGATTTGGGACACGGGACATCAGTGCTATCCGCACAAACTGCTGACCGGACGGTATCGGCAGTTGGACACGATTCGAACGCTCGGCGGTTTGACGGGTTACCCGAACCCCGATGAAAGCGAGTACGATCTCTTTGTGACCGGTCACGCCGGTTGCAGCGTCGGAGCGGCACTTGGGTTGAGTTGCGGTGACGATCTGATCGGCGAAGACGATGCGCGGCACAGCGTTGCCGTCATCGGCGACGGGGCACTTGCGTCGGGAGTCGTCTTCGAATCGCTCTGTCATGCCGGTTGGTTGCGGCAGAATATCACCGTGATTCTTAATGACAATCAAATGTCGATTTGTCCGCGTGTCGGCGGATTGGGGGTTTACCTGGACTCGTTGCGGATGCACAGGAGCTACCTCAACATCAAAAATGAAGTGCAGCGGCTGGTCCGCCGTGTACCGGGAATCGGCAAACCGTTCGAGCGGATGCTCGGCAATCTCAAAACCGCAATCAAAGCCGGGTTGCTTGGCGGCGTGTTGTTCGAGGAACTCGGATTCCGCTATATCGGACCTGTTGACGGCCACAACATTGCGAAGTTGCAACGTTACCTCAGGATGGTGCGCGATTACAAGGAGCCGGTGCTGTTTCATGTTTTTACCGAAAAGGGACGCGGCTTCCCACCTGCGGAGCAAAACCCGACGACATATCATGCTTCAACTCCCAATCAGACGCCGGGTTTCCGGCTTCAGACTTCAGGTTCCCGACACCAAGTCCCCAAAATCCGAAATCCGAAGCCCGAAGCCCGAAGCCTGAAGCCTGATACGAATGAGCCGTTTTCATTTACCGAATGTGCCCGCAACGCGATTTACCGGTTGATGGCCGACGATCCCCGCGTGTGTGTCATTACGGCGGCCATGTGCCAGGGTAACATGCTTGAAACGATTCGCGACCAGTTTCCCGACCGCTTTTTCGACGTCGGAATTTGCGAATCACACGCGGTTGTGTTTGCCGCAGGATTGGCCAAGTCGGGAATGCGTCCGATTGTCGATATCTACAGCACGTTTTTGCAACGGGGGTACGACCACATCTTTCAGGAAGTATCACTGCAAAATCTGCCGGTAGCAATGATGCTCGACCGGGCGGGAATTGTCGGCCCCGACGGACCGACGCATCACGGCGTATTCGACATCGCCTACCTGCGGCCGTTTCCGAATCTGGTCATCATGGCACCCGGTTGCACAGATGACATGGAAGCGATGCTTCGTTTTGCGATTTCGCTGAACGGTCCGGCGGCGATTCGTTATCCGAGAGCCGTTGCTCCAACGATCGCGCGTAAGCATCAGCTATTGGAACCCGGCAAGGCGGAAATCATTCGCATCCATGCCGACTCCACCGGTACCGACGGCACGATCGCCGTGTGCGGCGGCCAACTGGTCGATGCAATTGCGGCCTCGCAAACTCTGGCGGAACGCGGCCTCAGCGTCGGAGTGATCAACGCCCGGTTCGTCAAGCCGCTCGACACACAAACGATTCTCGAACCGTTGCGTCAGGGGCGTTTTCTCGTGACCGTCGAAGAAGGGATACTCGCCGGCGGGTTCGGCAGTGCCGTCCTCGAAGCGGCGGCGACGGAACACCTCGACACGCGGCGGTTGCACCGCATCGGCATCCCGGACATGTACGTCGAACACGGTGAACGCGAAGAACTGCTGGCCCGCCTCGGAATTGATGTGCGCGGGATCATCAATGCTTGTGAAACGACGGCACAACATAAGAACAGGCTTATGACTCAGGTGGAATGATGGCACAGAAGTCGTTGCTTGAGACAGAAACGCTTGCCAAAACACGGCCTCTCTCAACGAATGACGATTCGCGTTCAGGTTGTTTTGTCGATAACATGAAATTGCCTGTCCATCGTTGGTATCGTTATTTCGCCGGTTTTTCGGCAGATTGGGTGCGTTATTCATTACGACAACGAATCAGGGGTTCCAAAAACGATTGTACTGTGCTTGACCCGTTTGCCGGAATCGCCACAACACTTCTCGCGTGCAACATGGAAAACATCAGGTCAATATCTTTCAGGATGTTTCGTATTCATTATTGACAGAGGGTAACCATGCAAAAAGCCATCATCATCCTCACCGCTTTGCTTGGCGTTGCTTGCATTGCGATGTACTTTGTGATGCAGTTTCGGGAACGTGAAGAAAAACAACCCCCAACCCCCTTCGTCGTGTTACAACTCGACACCTCGCGATTGGGGACGCTGACACCCTATCGTGAGGGTTTCGTCGTGGGCAACGCACGTGGCGAATTGCGAGTGTTTGCCGACCTGCAACCCGGTACGACGCCTCAGATTTATCCCGTGTCAACCAATCCCATCGTCGCCCCGGTGTTCGAGCGCGACGGCGTATTCTACGTTGGTGATACGAACGGCACATTTTGGGCTTTTGATCCCGAAACCGGCGTCAAGTGGTCGTACAAGACTTACAATCAGATCACCGGCAGTGCAATGTGGTGTGACGGCATGGTGGTGGTCGGCTCACACGACCACACGCTTTATGCGTTTGATCCTGAAACCGGTGAATTGCAATACACTGTCGAATGCAACGGCGAAATCAACGGTTCACCGTTGTATCTCGAATCACAACACGCCATCCTATTTGGCAGCTGCGACGGTCTGTTACGGAAAATCGACGTGCGAACGGGCAGCATCACCGCCGACATCAATTTTGATTATTACATTCCTGAAACACCGACTCTGTATGACGGCATTCTTTATCTCCTGACAAGAAATTACGATGAGCCGCCGGATGAAGATGAAAATAATGATGGTGGGGGTGAAAACCAGGGGTTGCTTGCGGCCATTGACGCTGATTCCTTCGGAATTCTCTGGCGAGTCCCGACCAAAGACATGTATTCCTCCGCCCCTTATGCAACGAATGACTATTTGTTCCTGACCACTTATTTCAAAGGGAAGATCAACGTCCACTCGCGAAAAGACGGCAAATACCTGACGACACTGGACACGGAAGAAAAAATGACCACACTGCAAGCCGGTGACGATTCTCGTGTCTTTGCCGTTTCCAAACCCGGCAAATTATATGAATGGCGACGCGAAAACGGCACCTGGCACGGTACGCTCCTTGCCGATTTGCAAACGGATTGCACTCGCGGTTGCCTGCTTCTGGGTGACAAACTGATCGTGGTCGATGACAACGGTGGAATGTTTTATTTGCGCCCTGAAGAAGCCAGAGAGATTACGCCGTGACCGCTGCTACAGGGGTTTCGGAGTGATGCAACGAACGTAAAATCCCAACCGGAAACGAAGCGAAGTGCAGTGACCGGTCATTCCGTTGCATTTCGTTTCCGGTCACCGGTTTCGGTGAGCCGAAATCCTTGGGCCGTGCTGGGGGCACTGGTGCGCGGGTCGGCGGCACCATCGAGTGGGTCGCCTTGTTCGATTTCGTCCAGCCGCTTTTTGCACAGCGAGACATACTCAGCGGAAATGTCAAATCCGAGATATTGCCGTCCGAGTTTTTTGGCCACCGTCATCGTCGATCCGCTGCCAAGGAACGGGTCGAGGACTTTTTCTCCCGCGTTGCTCGAAACGCGGATGATCCGGCCTAGCAACTGTTCCGGCATCTGGCAACCATGCCAACCAGCACGCTCCTTAAACGTACCGCAAACTCGCGCAAAATACCAGACGCTCTGATCGTCGTCAAAGCCGTTCGGAATGTCTTGTGGCCGCAGAATCCAAGTGTTGTCGGGAATGCGGCCCTGGGGATTGGCCCGTTTGTCGCCATAAACAAGCTGCCGGGCGCTCGGAACGCGAATTTCCATATCGTTGAACGTAAACTGCTCCGGGTCTTTGACCATGGAAAAGAGATGGGTGTGCGATCGGGTAAATTTTTTCTTGCAATGCACCCCGAATGTGTAATACCAGATGACCCAACTGCGGCAATGCAACCCCAGTTCGCGTGTCAACATCACTTTCAGCTCGGCGGCATATTCGTCGCCGATGGCCAGCCAGAATGTCCCGGTCGGTTTGAGAACCCGCTTGGTCTCCAAGAGCCAGAGCTTTGACCAGGTAAGATAATCATCATCACTGAGCTTGTCACGGTAAGAATCGTAGCGATAATCAATATTAAACGGCGGATCGGCGAACACGAGATCAACCGATCCGGCATCAAGTTGCCGCATCCCTTCGATACAGTCCTTGCATTCAACACGATTCCAAATTGTTGTCATGATATTAGCGGTAAGTACGACATAAGGTAACAATCAGTCCAACTGTTCGATTTCTTCCGGCGACAGACCGGTTGTTTCTGCGATGAAATCAGCGTCAAGCCCTTTCTTTTTCAAATTCCGGGCAATATCGATTGCTTTTTGGATTTCACCCTCAGCTTTCCCCTCGGCTTTGCCGATGTCGATACCTTTCTTCACCCCTTTCTTCAGTCCCCTCTTTTCCGCTGTTTTGAGGGTTGCCCAATAGGTCAGGTAATCGTTCGATTCCTGTTCGTAGCGGTCACGCTCCGCTCGCGTCATCACCGCGACTTCCGCCGTGTGGAAGGCTTTTTCAAACACTTGCTCTTTCAAAATCGTTGGAATGTGGTCAA
>Ga0099364_10010362_pt1 | contig 12813 bp, 7 predicted proteins | sample TergutTh196P3_FD_73070 | JGI IMG/M metagenome (GOLD analysis project Ga0099364, IMG submission 73070) | Microcerotermes parvus P3 segment gut microbial communities from Pointe-Noire, Republic of the Congo - Th196 P3 | ecosystem: Host-associated > Arthropoda: Insects > Digestive system > Gut ... | reverse complement strand
CCTTTACTATTGCAATGTACCACCATGAAAAATGGGATGGTACGGGTTACCCAAAAGGGCTTGCCGGGGAAAAAAACCCGCCTTTTTCGCTCCTTTTTTTAATTTTTTTTTTTTTTTTTTTTTTTTTTTTTTTTAAATTAATTGTAAGTTTTTTATTTCTTATTAAATTTAATACATAGCTATTAAATTATAAATCAAAATATTTGTTATTTATACTTTTAAAATTATTATTAAAATAATAGTTATATAAAAAATAACTAAATTTATAAGATTTAATAAAAAATTAAATAAGTTTATAAAGTTAATATTACAAAAAAATAGCTTTACACTATAAATAGGATAAATGAATCTATACTTCATTATGTGTAAAAATAGCTATAATAAAAATGTTTAAATATTAGGTAGTCAAATACTTTAATAAAGTAATACAAAAATTAAATAAAGTATTATAATAATTTACAAAATTATCAATTCAATATATTCAATATATTTAAAATGAATATAATGTATAAATTATATTATTCACTTTTAAATAATTTTTTATTTTGTATTTATATTATAATCACTAGCTACAATTTATGACTATTACTTTTCAAATGCTAACTAATCGAATTATATAATTGTTGTATTAAAATTATGATTTAATTATTAATAGAGGGCTTTGTATGGACACAGAACTAAAGGAAGAATATGATAGAATCAAAGATAGAATTTCTGAAGAGGAATTTTTAAATAAAATGGAAGCTATGAAGAAAGATTATGAAGATGTAAGCTTTATGAATGAGTTAGACATAGCTAGAATGATTGTAGGAACATTTATCAACGAAAAAAATGAACCAATAGCTGATAAAGAAGAATTTGCAATGGACAAAATTTCCAAGCTAGAATCAGGAGCTCAAAATTTAAGTGTTATTGGCAGAGTAATGGGAATATCAAACCCTAAAAACTTTAAAAGTAGGAAAGGAAAAGCTGGAAAGCTATGTAATTTGAAATTAACTGATGATACTGGAGAAATAAGAGTTGTTCTATGGACTGAAAATATAAAACTTCTTAAAAAGGTAGAAGAAGGAGATATTATTCAAATCAATAAAGTTGAGGTTAAAGATGGATATAGGGAAAAAGAAATTCATTTACAACCACGTTCGACTATTGAAAGCTTAGATGCTGGTGATTTTCCTGATTTTCCAGAATATTCAGAAAATATAACTCCTATAAATGAAATTAGCCCAGATGGTGAAGTTAATATTATTGCAAGAATAAGGAGAGTTCCTTCAATTAGAACCTATGAACGGAATGGTAAAGAAGGGCAGGTATCTTCTCTTGAACTTCAAGATGGAACTGGAAAGATTAGCTATACTTTATGGAATAGAGATGTAGATTTAATTGAAGATTTAGAATTAAAAGAAGGAGATTCTGTAAAAATATTATCTGCTCAAGTTAGAGAGAGGAATGATGAAATTTCCTTGTCTCATTGGGATGGAAGGATAATTAAAGGAGATTTTGAAGTTCCTGATCTTGATGAAAAGATCCTTAAAATAGCTGATTTACAGGAAATGAAGGATGTTACCTTGATAGGAATTGTAACTAAGATTCAAGATACTATTACTTTTGAAAGAGCTGATGGTTCTTCAGGTTTTGTTAAATCAATAGAAATGGCTGATGATACAGGTTCGATAAGAGTAACTTTGTGGGGAGATGATACACAACTTGAAATTAATAAGGGAGATATAATCAAGCTAATGGGAGGAAATGTTGAGTTTGATGAATATACTTCAAGTGGATATCGTGTTAATACAAATTGGAATACTCATATACTCACTAATCCAGATGAAGATAGTAACCTTATAGAAGTTTTAAAAGAATACCAAAATCAATTAGGTCCAATTAAAATAGAAGCAGTTCATCAGATTGAAGAAGATAGTGAAGAAGTGGATATCATTGGAAGAATCATAAGTTTAAATGAACCTAGAGAATTTCAAAGAGATGATGGAACAATGGGAATAGTTCGATCTGGAGACTTTGCTGATGAAACTGGATTAATTAGACTTTCATTTTGGGATGAAAAAGCTCATAGTAATCTTCAACCAGGTCTTCCTTTTCAAATTGAAAATGCTAGAACAAAAATGGGACTTTATAGTGTTGAACTTAATATTGGTAAAACTGCAAGAATCATTCCTTTAACAGAAGAAGACACTGGAGATTTGCCATCTTTTGAAGAATTAGAAGACATGATTTATGTTAACAAGAAGATTGAGGATTTAGAAGAAGATGATAGGAATATTAGGGTTGTAGCTAGAATAGTGGATTTACAAGACCCTATTGAGTTTCAAAGACAAGATGGAAGTCCAGGTCTTGTTAGGGGCATGGAAATTGGGGATGATACAGGATCTATGAGAGCTTCATTATGGGATGATAGAGCAAATATTCTTTATGAAGTAGGTGATCCAATAAAAATTGAAAATCCTCGTGTAACTTTTAGGAATGAAAATCTTGAATTGAATATTGGTAACAATGCTAAAATAGAGAATGTTTCAGAAAATGACTTAAAAGAATTACCTACATTTGAAGAATTAGAAGAAATTCTTTATAAATCTAAATCTATTGAGGAACTTGAAGATGGAGATAGGAATATAAAAGTTTCTGGAACCATTGAAGAAGCATTTGGAAACAAAATTTTATCTGCAAGATGTCCAAGCTGTAACAATAGATTAGAGCAAACTGATGATGAATATATCTGTGATTACTGTGGAGAAGATGTTGATAAACCTAAATATCTTTTGATGATTCCAACAAGACTTAAGGATGATACTGGTGATATTCAGGTCACTTTCTTTAGTAAATTAGCTGAAAACTTACTTAATATGACAACAGAAGAAATAGCTAAAATAGTTGAAGATAGTGGAGATGAAGGAGTTTTAGAAGGTAAAGTTGAAGATTTAAATGGATTAACTCTTAAATTAATCGCTGATGTTAGTTTTGATGAATATAATGAAGAAATTAGATTAAGTCCTAAAAAAATCTTATCTAAAACTCTTTAATTGCTAATAGAAGCATAATAAAAACTTTATCTAAATTAAAACACAAAATAGTATGTAGAATATATACAATTATAGGATAATATTAAAATTAATAATATTAAAACTTGTTAGGAATGTTTATAATGGTTGAACTTGAAGATTTACCAAGTGTTGGAGAAAAAACAGCACAAAAATTGAGAGATGCTGGTTTCGCTGATATGATGAGATTAGCTACAGCTACAGCTAAAGAATTAGCTTTAAAAGCTGAAATTGGAGAAGGAGTAGCTGAAAAAGTTATAGAAGCTGCTCGTAAATCAGAAAAAATTGATTTTGAAACGGCATATGACGTTATGGAACGAAGGAGAGATGTTGGAAAAATAACAGTAGGAAGTGAAGCTTTTAATGAATTGATTGGAGGAGGAATAGAAACTCAATCTATGACTGAAGTATTTGGAGAATTTGGATCTGGCAAAAGCCAAATTTCACATGAATTGGCAGTGACTGTTCAATTACCAGAGGAACAAGGAGGACTTGATGGAGAATGTGTTTTTATAGATACTGAAAATACATTCAGACCAGAAAGAGTAGAACAAATAGCTGATGCTTTTGACATCGATCATGGAGAGATGCTTCAAAGAATACATATTGCAAGGGCATTTAACTCTTCTCATCAAATGTTAATGGCAGATAAAGTTAATGAACTTGTTCAAAGTGGGACTAATATTCGTTTGGTTATAGTAGACTCTTTAATGGCTCATTTTAGAGCAGAATACATTGGAAGGGAATCATTAGCTACAAGACAACAAAAACTTAATCAACATTTACATGCACTTCAAAATATAGCTAATACTTACAATATAGCTATTTTTTTAACTAATCAAGTTCAAGCAAGACCAGATGCATTTTTTGGAAGCCCAACAAAAGCTATTGGAGGACATGTTTTAGGTCATGCTTCTACCTATAGGATTTGGCTCAAAAAAGGATTAGCAGGTAAAAGAATAGCTAGATTAGTGGATAGCCCTCATTTACCAGAAGGGGAGTGTGTGTTTAAGATTACAACTGATGGTATTGTAGATTAAAATTTTTATTTGTTTCACTTTCCAGATTGTAATCTTCTTGCACAATTTTATTTTAATGAAAAGATTAAAAATTTTAAATTTATCATGAAGAAAAATGAATATATTTAATTTTTTTTTTAAAATTTTTCATTTTAGTTTATATAGTAGTTGAACAAAAATAATTGAGTAATATTATGATTATGAATTAATTTCATTAAATGAGCTTTTTTAAATAAAGAAAAACTTCGTTTTTCTAACTTGAAAATCTAAGGTTTTTACAAATAAAGAAAAATTTCATTTTTCTAACTTGAAAAAATAAAAAAAATTTTCCAATTAATTATTTTATATTAAATTAAGCATTTATAGAGTTATTGGGACACTCTTTCACACATTCAAGGCATAAAATACATTCTGTCCCATGTTTTCTGCTTCTTTTATTATCTAAAATATCAACATCCATAGGACAAATATTAACACAATGTTTACAGTCAGTACAAGTTTCTTCATTAACAGTGACCCTCAGCAGTGAAAAATAGCTAAAAGGTTTTAAAAATGTTACAATAGGACAAATATATTTGCAAAAAGCACGATTATCCTTGAATTTATAGGCTAAAGCTATTCCAACAATATAATATATTAAATTACCAAATACAAAAACTAAAAACATTGTATAATGTAAATCAGGAACTTTGAAATAAAATAACAACACAACAAAGATGAAAATTAGTAAAAACAGTAGATACCTAAGTAATCCTAGATTAGCTACTCTTTCATGAGTTTTAGGAACTTTATATGGAAAAAGGTCTAAAATCATTATTATCCAACAAGCATAACCACACCAACCTCTACCAAATAATAGGGGACCTATGATTTTTGCAACTAGATAATGAATTACAGCTGCTTGAAAAACTCCTAGAAAGAGATAAAAAAAGAAACCAGAAATCAACATATTCTCTTGTAGTATTAAACCTAAATACACAAGTAAATAAAGACCTACACCCCATTGAACGAAAGATCTTCCATATTTATTGCCATTTGCAAATAAATAAACTCCTGAAGAAACAAAAAATCCAATATATAAGAAGTTAAAAATTAAAAATATCTCATTTGTTAAATAAAACATGGAAATAGCTATTATAATGAAAAAAGAAAAAAGAATGATTGGTGTTTTATAGTGTTCCACCATATAAGTTCCCTCCTAACTTATTAGTAAATTATTATTTTTATTTTGCACAATATTTAAAATATACTCATAGATTATCTTAAAAATTGATAATTAATTAAGGTTATAATTTATATTGATATTATACTTTTTGATTAATCTATTAATTAATAAAGATAAATATTCTTATTATTTACTATAATAGTTTAAGACTTTACTATAATAGTTTAAGACTTTACTATAATAGTTTAAGACTTTACTATAATAGTTTAAGACGGAATTTTCACATTTTTAATATTTTTCCTTCAGCTGTGTGTTTTTTTTATTATTTTTATTCATAATTCTTATTTTTAATAATAAATAAATATAAAAGAATTATTTATTTGAATAAATTTATTTGTATAATAGATTTAAATTTAATTAAGTTTATCAAAATATATTCTGTAAAAAATTATTTCTTTAACTGATTTATTCTATTATAAGTTTTTTTTAACAATATAAAAATCAACGGATTCTAAAACATGGATATAAATAATATAACTAATAATTATATTAATAATATTATTTTTAAAAGATATTTATTTAAAATAATTTTTTTAATTGTAAACTTCATTGTTTTATTATAATAAAACGTAATTATTATCAAACATTTAAATTGATTAAATTAATGTATTATTTTAAAATAATTCACATGAACTCAAATAAAGTTTATTAAAGCTGGCACGATTTTATTAAATGCAAAATAGCTTTTTACCATCAATTAGCTCATGTCCTTCAAAGTGAATACAATGGCATCTGTAGAAACTACAATATTATCCATAATTTTCATGGTTTTTCTAGGTTATATTCTTAAACAAGTTGATTTACTTAAGGAAACTGATGTTGATGTATTGAATAAAATTGTTATAAATGTAGCTTTACCAGCTATGGTATTTATTACAGTATACAAAACTGATTTTTTCATTTTGCAACATATGGCTACCATGCCTCTTGTTGGGATAATTCTTGGTTTTTGTTGTGGAATAGCTATGTACTTGTTTTTCACACTTAAAAAATATCCAGAAAAGAAAAAATGGGCTTTAATATTACCCGCTTCTGTAGGTAACACTGGATTTTTTGGATTTCCTCTAACTCTTGGTATTTTTGGAAGTGAGGGTTTAATTAGAGCAATTTTTTATGATATTTCCACATTAATAATGTTTTTATCATTAAGTGCTATTTTAATATTTAAATTCGGTGGAAAAATAGAAGACTCCTTGAAATCCCTGTTTAAATTTCCATCTTTATGGGCATTAATACTAGGAATATTACTCAATTTTTTAAATATTTCTATTGGTGAAATACTTGATGTAAGTATTAATTATTTAGCTGCAGCTACAATTCCTTTAATAATGATATCTTTAGGATTATCTTTACAGTTTAAAGGAATTAAAGAGGATATAACTTCAACAAGTTTAGTTGCTTTTGTTAAACTTATAATTTCTCCTTTTTTGGCTTTTTTTGTGTTGGGATTTTTAGGTTTTTCAAATTTAGAATACTCAGTTGGAATTATTGAAGCTTCAGTGCCTTGTAGCATGCTCATGTTAGTATTAGCTATTGATAATGATCTTGATTATAAATTAACTGCTAATTGTATTTTAATATCTACTATTTTTAGTTTAATAACCATACCTCTAATAATGGGGTTTTTATAGTGATTTTTTTATTTTTATTTTATTAATTTTCCCAATGGTTCTTTTTAAAATGATTAAATCTATTTTTTTTTAGATAATTTATCATATGATTAATAGCTATTTTTAGCTAATATTTGTTTATATCCTTATTTATTATAATTTATCACTTATTTACCTTATAATTTCAATCAATATATTTTATATTTATTTTTTTAATAATTTATCAATTATTTACTTGTTATTTTTAATATTATGTCTATTTTTTAGCTTTCAGATGATTTAAAAAGTTTAAAATACTAATATTATCATCATATATATACTTTACTCATGTATAAAAATAGAAAGCTTTATTTATGTATATGGCATACATAACACCATCTAAAATTATAAAAATTTTTATAAATATTAGATAATATCATCAACTTGTACAAAGTGATTATATGGCAGAAGAAAAGAGAGATATTGAAAATGAAGAGCCACGAATTGGAGTGTATGTTTGCCACTGTGGTATAAATATTGCTGGGGTTGTCGATGTCCCGGCTATAGCAGAATACGCAAAAACTCTTCCTAATGTGGTTCTTGCAAAAGATTATAAATATTACTGTTCTGATCCAGGACAACAAGCAATTCAAGAAGATATTAAAGAACATAATTTAAACAGAATTGTGGTTGCTGCATGTTCTCCTAGGCTTCACGAACCAACATTCAGAAGATGTGTACAGGAAGCAGGACTTAACCAATTCTTGTTTGAATTTGCTAACATAAGGGAACATGATTCTTGGGTACATATGAATCAACCTGTGGAAGCTACTGAAAAAGCAAAAGATTTAACAAGAATGGCTGTAGCTAAAACTAGATTACTTGAACCATTAGAAGCTTCTAAAGTAGATGTGAACAATAATGCTATGGTTATTGGTGGTGGAGTAGCTGGTATTCAAGCTGCTCTTGATTTAGCTGACATGGGTTTCCAAACTTACATGGTTGAAAAACAACCAACCATCGGGGGAAGAATGGGACAACTTGATAAAACTTTCCCAACACTTGATTGTTCAATGTGTATTTTAGCTCCTAAGATGGTGGATGTTGGTAAACATGAAAACATTGAACTTATGACCTATTCTGAAGTTAGAGCTGTAGAAGGATATATTGGAAACTTTAAAGTTAAAGTTGAGAAAAAACCAAGATTCATTAATGAAGAAGACTGTGTTGGTTGTGGATCATGTGTGGAAGTATGTCCAATTGAAATGCCTAACTACTTTGATGAGGGTATTGGTATGGTTAAGGCAGCATACATTCCTTTCCCACAGGCAGTTCCATTATGTGCTACCATAGATAAAGATTACTGTATTGAGTGTAAATTATGTAATCAAATTTGTGAACGTGGTGCAGTAGTACATGATCAAGAAAGTGAATTTGTTGATCTTGAAGTAGGTACTATTATTGTAGCTACTGGTTATGATCCTTATGATCCTACCGAAAAATTAGAATATGGTTATGGGGCTCATACCAATGTAATTACCGCTATGGAAGTAGAAAGGATGATTAATGCATCTGGACCTACTGAAGGTAAAGTTCTTAAACCATCTGATAATGAAAAACCTAAACGTGTTGCATTTATCCATTGTGTTGGTTCAAGAGATGAACAAATTGGTAAACCATACTGTTCAAGAGTATGTTGTATGTATTCTATGAAGAATGCTCAGTTAATCAAGGATAAAGACCCTGAAGCTGAAGTTACTCTTTACTACATGGATATAAGAGCATTTGGTAAAGGATTTGAAGAGTTTTATAAACGATCTCAAGAAAAATATGGTATTAAGTTTGTAAGAGGACGACCTGCAGAAGTTATTGAAAATCCTGATTTAACCTTAACTGTTAGAGGAGAAGATACCTTACTTAGTAAAGTAACTGAATATGATTATGATATGGTTATTTTAAGTATAGGGCTTGTACCTCCTGAAGGTTCAGAAGATTTAAGACAAACAATAGGTCTTTCTAGAAGTGCAGATGGATTCTTAATGGAAGCTCACCCAAAACTCAGACCTGTTGATACTTTAACTGATGGAGTATACTTAGCTGGTGCTTCACAAGGACCTAAAGATATTCCTGATGCTGTTGCTCAAGGATCTGGTGCTGCAGCTCGTGCAGCTATTCCTATGGTTAAAGGTGAAGTGGAAATTGAACCTATTGTAGCTACTACTGATACAGATGTTTGTGGAGCATGTGAAGCATGTGTTGAACTTTGTCCATATGGTGCAATAACTATTGAAGAAGAACAAGCTGATGTTAATGTAGCTTTATGTAAAGGATGCGGTACATGTGTAGCTGCATGTCCTTCTGGAGCTATGGATCAACAACACTTCAAAACTGCACAAATCATGGCACAAATTGAAGCTGCTCTTGAAAACGTTGGTAAATAATTTTAAGTGTTTCTTAAAAATTGAAGATTTTTTACAAAAATCTTTATTTTTTTTATTTTTTTTATTTTTAATTTTCAATAAGATATTTTCTTAATGTATTAGCTATTTCTAACTTTTTTTTTTAATTTTTCATGAATATTTTTTATTAGAATTTTAATATCAATCATTCTTTTTTTATATTTTATAAATTATATTCTATGAATTATACTCATAATAATTTATTTTTCATAAATATCATGATATTTTTGTTAAAATCAGTTAAAGACAAAATTTTTTGCACTTTTTTAATTTTTTTATTCAGGGTTTACTCAATTTTTTTTAAATTATTGATTTTTATTTCTATTTTTAATCATGAATGATTATATTAGTCAGATACCTATATAACTTAAATGAAGACAATTATGTTTATGGTGGAAAAATGCACTTCAAAAAATTAGTAGGTAAAAAATGCTATTTATCCCCAAATGATACTGGTGATGCTGAAAAATTCACTAAATGGCTTAATGATCTTGAAGTAATTGTAAATTTGGACATTTATAGTAGTGTCATAAATTTAGAAATTGAAAATGCACTTTTGGATAAGTTATCTAAAGACCATAATTATTCAATAATAGACAATAGCTCTAATGAATTAATTGGAACATGTGGTTTTATTGAATTAGACCATTTGAATCAAACAGCCGAAATTGGGATATTTATAGGAAACAAAAATTACTGGAATAAAGGATATGGTACTGAAGCATTATCATTGTTAATTGATTATGGATTCAATGCCTTAAATATTCACAATATAATGTTAAGAGTCTATGAATTCAATAAAGAAGCCATAAAACTTTATGAAAAAGTAGGATTTAAACGAATTGGAAAAAGACGTGAAGCATTGCATAGGAACATGGAAAAACACGATATTATATATATGGATGTGTTGCCGATAGAATTTTACAAAATAAATAATAAATTGTTAAAATCTTCCAGAAAAGTCACATGAATTTGGATTCATTTTTAAGGAATGCTGGAAAAATCATTGAATTTTAGTTTAAAGCATTTTTTATGAAGTCAATCTTTAGTTAATTAAGATTTTTTATTATTAAATGAAATCCTTAAGTATTTAATATTATTTCTCAATTATGAGAGTTTCTATAAACTTAATTTGAATATTACAATTTTATCTATTATTTTAATAAAATTTATTTTTTATATAACTCTTTTTGTAAAAATATTTATTAAAAATTTTTAAAAATAGTTTTTGGACATTGTCTTATTATGATATTTTTTTCATAATGTTTATTATTATTTTTATTATTATTCACTGTTATCTTCTTTTCATTTTTGATATTTTTTTTAAAAATTATTAAGATTTAAATGATTTAAGATAGAGTATAATTATATAGTTAAGAATTTAATAAAATTTAAATAAATATTCTTGAAAAATTTTTCATTCAAATAATTTAAGTTAAATAGGGTTTAAGTTAATAAAATATTATAAGAATATATTTATTTAGAATAAATCGAAAATTTTTTAAATTGTAAAATAGGATTTTTTGCAAAGTTTTAAAATTCAACCATGCTTAAATTAATTATAAATTAATAAATCATAATAATTACTTAAAAAATTAGTTCAAATATTATAATTCATTTCTTTTTAAAATATAGGTGTAAATAAAATGTCTGCAAATCAAGATAATATTTCCGAAATCCAAAAATTGATGAAAGAACATAATGATTGGATGAAAAACAGTATAAACTTAATAGCTAGTGAAAATATTACTAGTTCTCAGGTTAAAGGAGCTTTAGTTTCTGATCTTTCACATAGGTATGCAGAAGGAAAGTGTGGTGAAAGATTTTATGAAGGTTGTGAATATTTTGATGAAATTGAATCGATTACAATAGAACTTTCAAAAAAGCTATTTAATGCAGAATATGCTAATGTACAACCAACTTCAGGAGTTGTAGCTAATTTAGCATCTTTTTTTGCATTTTCAAATCCTGGTGATTCAATAATAGCATTAGAAGTTCCTGTTGGAGGTCATATTAGTCATGCTAATGTTAGTGCTGCAGGTATTCGAGGACTTAAAGTTTTTCAACATCCTTTTGATGAGAAGACAATGAATATAGATCCAGATGGAATGAAAAAGAAGATCTTGGAAGAAAAACCTAAAATTGTTCTTTTAGGAGGAAGCTTATTCCTTTTCCCACATCCAGTTAAAGAAGCATGTGAAGCTGCAACTGAAGTTGGAGCTAAAGTTATGTATGATGGGGCACATGTTTTAGGATTAATAGCTGGAGGAACATTTCAAGACCCATTAAAAGAAGGAGCTGACTTGTTAGTTGGAAGTACACATAAAACCTTCCCTGGAACTCAAGGAGGAATAATTTTAGCTAAAGAAGAGTATGCTCAAAAAATTGACAATGCAGTTTTCCCAGGGGTTGTTAGTAATCATCACCTTCATCATATAGCTGGTTTGGGAGTAGCTACCTCTGAAATGCTAGAATTTGGTGCTGATTATTCTAAACAAATAATTAAAAATGCTAAAACTCTTGCTCAAAACCTTCATGAATTTGGGTTCAATGTTTTGTGTGAAGAATTAGGATTTACTGAGTCACATCAAATAGTTTTTGATTTTTCAAGCCTAGGAAAAGCATCGAAATTAGCTAAAGATTTAGAAAATAATAATATTATTTTAAATAAAAATCTTCTTCCATGGGATGATGTTAATAGGTCTGATGATCCATCAGGTATAAGGATAGGAACTCAAGAAATTACAAGAAGAGGAATGAAAGAGTCACAAATGAATGAAGTAGCTGAATTTATTAAAAAAGTAGCTATTGATAATAAAAATGTTAAAGAAGAAGTTACTGAATTTATGAATCAATATACTAAAGTTCATTATTCTTTCACCAATGATGATGCTTATAAGTATATAGAATTTTAAGCAAGTTTATCTTGTTTTTATTTAAAAATAGCTATTTCCACTATCTAATAAAAATAAAATTTTTAATTCAAATTATTTTTTTTTTTAATTTAAAATCAAACCTTTTATCTATTTTTATCATAAATTTTCATAATTTATGCATAGATTTTTTCATGTTCGTTATAGTTCTCTATAACGAAGTTGATAATTCATTTTTATTTTTAAATAATTCTTATTTGAAATATTAATTTATAGTTTTTATTTTATATTTTAATTTGTTATAATTAATATTTTTTAAATTAAGTGTTTAATTTTTTTATTATATTGATTTAAAGAATGTTTAAATTGATATTTTTAAGTTAAATAAGATAAAAGCTTTTTTGATTTAAAAAAATAAAATATTTTTTCAAATAAAGAAAAACTTCATTTTTCTAACTTGAAAATCTAAGGTTTTTCAAATAAGTAAAATTTCCTATCTTCTCTTCTATTTGAACTTGAAGTTTTTTTTTTTTTTTTTTTTTTTTTTTTCTTGATTTTTTTTTAATTTTTTTTTCTTGTTTTAAAAATTAAT
>Ga0099364_10010361_pt1 | contig 12813 bp, 1 predicted proteins | sample TergutTh196P3_FD_73070 | JGI IMG/M metagenome (GOLD analysis project Ga0099364, IMG submission 73070) | Microcerotermes parvus P3 segment gut microbial communities from Pointe-Noire, Republic of the Congo - Th196 P3 | ecosystem: Host-associated > Arthropoda: Insects > Digestive system > Gut ... | reverse complement strand
GCCCAGATAAAGGTGTTCAAAATCATGTCGTATCCTTACCGTAATCGCCGACGCAGACACCTGTTGCGAACGAAACTCGTCTGTGCGATACTCAACGCAGAAAAGGCGTAAAGGGTTATGGAACAAGTCTGTTGGGAATTATTCGGAACTATTCGGGAATTGTGGGGGGTATTGCAAGCCGATAGAGAGTTTGGTAAAATGGGTTCAACGAATTGGATTTCCGCTCTGGTTTTATGCCGAGCGGGTTGAATTACGAGTACGTTAACAAACTATTAGAATCGCGTTAGCGAGCGGCAATTTTCTACACAACGAACCGGGAAACCGGGTAGAGAATTATCGGTATGTTGTAAAGTTACGTGGCTCCCGTAGAGGGGGTGTCGCGTACAACATGCGGACACAATCAGGCTTGCGACCATGCTCCCCAGGCAAAGTAGCAATGCACCACTGTCGTTGGTGGGATTACCTCCGTTTCTAATAGGCGTGCCGCTCCCCATCTTGAGCGGACTCTTGTTGCCGGGCTCGGCAAGTTTTCCAACTAAGTTTTAACACTACCTACTTAACCATGTCAGAAGAACAAGTTCCTGAAACCACATCCCAGACCATCCTATTCGACGACTCCAACGTGTGTGCGACTTACGCCAACTTTTGTCGCGTTACCGGCACGCCCGAAGAGTTAATTGTCGATTTTGGTCTTAATCCGCAACCCATTGGCATTCCTACCACGCCCATCGTGGTTACGAATCGGATTGTTACCAACTTTTACACGGCAAAGCGGATGCTTCTCGCCCTACAAACGACCATTCAACGGCATGAAGAAGTCTTTGGCACGTTGGAGATTGACGTGCAAAAGCGAGTCAAACAATAGTTTTCTATTTCCCTTTTTCCCGCCAAACGACCCTTACCCCCTAACCCTTAACCTTTTAGGACATCCCCATGAAAATTTTCGATTTCCTTCGCTTTTTCGGTAACAATTCCAATAACACCTCAAAAAAGAAGGCAGCCAAACAGCGGCGAGGCCGCGCCTGCCGAATCGAGGAACTCGAAGGCCGCGAAATGCTCTCGGTAACGTTTGCTGAGTTCGATGCAATCCGCAATAACCATGCCGACCTCAATCTGGGCGATTTTCAGGATTACAATATCATTGAGGTTCGTGCCGATCAACTTAACAATGCGACGGCACTCCGCAATGCCATCACGCAAGCAGGCCAAACAAGGCAAGATGATCTGATCGTTGTTCGCACGACGGCAACGCAGAATACTATCAATCTCGCCGGAACGCAGTTATCCATCAATATCTCAAACAACAACTGGGGAAGTGTTACCATTGTCGGCTACGGAACACATAACCTTACCCTCAACGCTGGCGATTCCTCTCGGGTAATGTCTGTCGGCTCGACATCCGAAGTTGCCATCGCAGGGCTGACGATTACCGGTGGACACTCGCGAATCACCGGCAATTATGCCAACAACAGTACACAAACAGTAACGGGCGGAGGAATTCAGAATGAAGGGAGGCTGACCTTAGTTAACAGCACGGTTTCTAACAACACGGTATCGGTTGATGCAAGAGGATCATATACTGGAAGCATCAATAGTGCCACGCTCACCGCACAGGCCCGAGGTGGAGGAGTTTTCAATTCCGGCACATTGATTGTAATGAACAGCACTATAAGCGGAAACAGGGCTACGTCTCTTGTTAATACGTATGTAGATAGAGATTTTATGGAGAGTATTACCTCTAGGGCCAACTCGTATGCCGAGGGTGGAGGCATTTACAACTCCGGTACGGTGGTTGTAACAAACAACAGCACGATTGCAAGCAATACGGCTTATGCAGAGGCTTTGGCGCGTACTAGCAGTTCCGGCACAAAGAGAGCAAACACACAGGCTGAAGGGGGCGGGCTTTTCAACAATGGGACAGCAACCATAGAAAACGCCACCGTTAGAGACAACACGGCAAGTGCTCGAAGTAATACAGCAACCGGCGGCACTCGCCACGCTACCGCTAACGCTTATGGTGGCGGCATTAACAACAGTGGCACTAGGACGTTAACCGTAACAAACAGTACGATACAAGGAAATACTGCTTTAACATGGGCGGCAGATGGGAGCAGTAGTAATGGTGCATGTCGCTCATTTGGCGGGGGAATTTACAACGCAAATGGTTCGTTAATTGCAACAAATAATACGATTACGCTAAATCGTGTCAACTCTACATCGGGAGAACCAAGCACACCTTACGGCGGCGGAATTTACCATGCCAGCGGTACTGCGAACATAGCAAACAGCATGATTGCAGGTAATCAAACGAATGGTAGTCAAAACACCACTGACAGAGGGGGCGGAATTTTTGTCGCTGGTGGTACATTCTACCTAACAAGTAGCGTCATTGCCGGAAACCAGGCATGGCGAGGCGGAGGAATTCAAGCTGGCGGCGGTACGCTCAATATAATTAACTGTACAATCGCAGGGAACCATGTACGCGGTGGTGACGGCAGTGCTATCCGCGCCACGACCAACAGCATCACAAGTATCAACAATTCGATAATCGTAAGAAATACAGGAGGCACTGCAACTTCTAATAGTCTCATTTTGGCTAGTGGTGCTAGATTTACGGGACAAAATAATATACTTCAAAACCGTCCCACTGGATTGACCGACAATACAAATACACAAAATAATGCTCTACAATTTAGCAACATTCCGGCAACAACTGCAAATAACACAGGCTTGAACTACAATGCCGCACTGTGGAATTTGCGGTTGTCAAACAACTCATCGCCGAACTCATTGGCAATTAACGGTGCTAGTGCTTCGGCTCCACCCTTCGACATCACCGGCAAAGCACGAGTCGGCGTAGCCGATAGAGGTGCGTATGAATTCGGTGCCAATCCCGAAAGACCAACCAACTTGCGCAGCACCTCCAAGACGGCAACTTCTGTTACGCTCGCCTGGAGTACCGTTCAACACGCCAATGGGTATCAAGTCCAGTACCGTGTGGCCGGAAGTAATGCTAGTTGGACGCAGGTTACGGTTTCCGGCCTAGCGACAACAATTTCAGGCCTGTCGGCAAATACGTCCTATGAATTCCAAATCCGGGCAACGTTTGGCAATGCCACTAATAACTACGCAGGGTCATCCGGCTGGTCTCTCATGCCGATTACTGTCAAAACCGATAGGATTGCGATTAACGCTCCTACATCCTCTACGACACAACCAAAAGTCGGTGTGTCCATCAGCACCTCGCTTACTTCCAGTGGTGCGACGGCTACGTACCAATGGTTTCGAGGGTCTACCGCCATCAGCGGTGCAACAAACAGTTATTATACTCCAACTGCCGATGATCGCGGCCAGACTTTGCGAGTCGTTGCAACCGGCACAGGTAATTACACCGGACAGCGTGAATTTACATTCCAAAATCCTGTCAGACAACCGATAGGTTCAATTTCCGTCAACAATAATTCACCCGTCGCAGGCACGACGATATTTGCTTCATTGACTCAAAGCGATGCAACGGCGAATTATAAATGGATTCGCGAGAATGCTGAAACGGGAATGGAAACCACTATTGTGGATGCTGAATCCAGTTGGTATATACCAACGCTTGATGATGTCGGACACTACTTACGAGTTGTAGCGACCGGTACAGGGCAGTTTATTGACGAAGACGACATCCGGACAACAAATGCCGTAACAGCACCCATTGCCGCCGTTAGTCTCAGCACGAACTCACCCGAAGTCGGAAAGCAGATTACTGCCACGCCGGTACCCAACAGTGCGACGGCTAATTATCAGTGGTGGCGTATAAATACGTCCACCGGTGCGCAGACACGTATTGAAGGTGAAAATACCCGCTTCTACACGCCAACCGAAGACGACCTTGGATTCAGGTTGAGTGTCGTCGCTGCTGGTACGGGTTACTATACCAGTAGTGCCAATGCGGCTACTACCGGCATTGTAACAGCACCGTTGCACTCTATTGATGTTGATACAAACAAACCGGCAGTAGGAATTCAAATCACAACAACACTTGCTCCGCCCAGCGGTGCGGCATCGGCGGAATACCAATGGTTCCGCGTCAATACTACGACGGGTGCCACATCTGCCATTGGCGGTGCGACACAACACTTCTACACGCCGACTGCCGCTGATGTCGGATACTATTTGCAGGTAGTCGCTACCGGCACGGCACCCTACACCGGCACAGTGAGCCATACATTTGACACAGCCGTAATACATCCCATTCTCGTTACAACGCTGGACGACATCGTTGATGAAACCGATGGTGTTATTTCTCTCCGCGAAGCCGTTATTTCAGCAAATTCGAATGGTGAGGGATCGACGATAATCATGTTTGACCGTTCGCTCGTTGGTGGGATAATCCAACTAGACGGCAGCGAACTTTTCATCGGCCGTGACATCATGATTGATGCGGAAGGCATGGAAATTACCATTGATGCGAATGATGAGTCACGAATTTTCAATATCGGTCTAGGTTCAACTGTCGCATTTGTTGGCTTAATTCTGGAAAATGGCTATTCAGAAGCCTCCGAAGATGGCTTTGCTGCTTCATCCGGCGGTGCCATTCACAATAGAGGCAATTTGACGCTCACGAACACGGTCATAACAACCAGTAGGACGGATATAAATGGCGGTGCAATTTATAACCATGAGTCCGGCGTGTTGACGCTCACGGACAGCATGATTGCAGGCAGTGTGGCAATGGATGGCGGTGGTATCTATAATTTCTTTGGCAGTGTTGTTATATCAAACAGCATGATTGCTGGAAACTCGGCGAACACTGGCGGAGGTATCTACAACCTAGGCGGTACGCTGACTATAGACAACAGCCACATCTCAGATAACTGGACTGCCAACAGCGGTGGCGGGATTTATAATAATGCCGGTGGTGAAATAGATATTATTGACAGTAGTATCTCCCATAACACGGCCAATAGCAGCGGCGGCGGGATATATAATATGGATGGTGTGATCAATATCACAAATGGTCTCATATCGGATAATATCGCCGCATTTCGCGGCGGCGGAATCGTCAACGCTCAACTTGGAACAACAAACATTCACAACAGTTATGTTTTAAGAAATGAAGCGAGCAGTTTGTCGTTATCTGTCCTTGCCAACAGTGTCGGCGGCGGAATACACAATATGGGTGATATGGCACTGACGAACACTCTTATTGCTGAAAACTTTGCAACACACGGCGGCGGTATTAACAATATAAGTACAGGAAATTTGGAAATCACGAATTGTACAATTACGGCAAATAGGCTTGCCTCATTCTCTGGTGCCTTGGGTGCTGGAATTTTCAATGCCGAGGGCTACATTGCAATCAATAATTCGATTGTTGTATTTAACTTCCAAGACACTGCTAATGGGACAGAACACAGCAATATCGTTGCATATGACAACAATATGAATATTCACGAAAATCCCAACATAAGCGGAAAAAATAATTTTCTAGGTCTTGGACAAATGGGAAATAGTTTGATAGATTTGCCACCAACACTGCTCCAACAAATAAATGATGCACAGCGAAATGGCACCCGTCTTCCCAATGCCGGCGATATTAAACGTGATAAATACGGCTTCTTTGTTGATAATAGCAACAACGTTTTTTCTCTACGAGGCGATGATGAAGGGACTATGGGTAATGTTGCAGATCGTAGGCCTAACAATTTTGCCAATCCTTTCTTTGTAGACTGGGCAAATGGTGATTACCGTCTTGTTTTTGGTTCATCCGCAATTCCTGATGATGGAACTGTCATCGGGGCGTTTGAATTCTCGCATGGTTACAGTAAAGAAACACAATCAATTGTCGTAACGTCTCTTGATGACGTTGTTGATCCCTACGATAACTTGATCACACTCCGTGAAGCAATTGCCTATGCCAATCCAGGCGATACCATTACCTTTGCACCGACCTTGTATCTCCTAGATAGGGACGACGACTTATTCCTTTCGATATTTACAATAAGAGACGAGAGTCTTGGAACTGCTGGGGAAATAAAAGATCCAATCATAAAATTAAGGACTGGCGAAATCATCATCGACAAGAACATCACCATAGATGCGACCGGATTGGACATCACCATCGACGCTAATCAAGCATCGCGGATATTTAACATTGCCGAAGGTGTAACAGTCGGATTAGTTGGATTAACACTTACCGGCGGTAATGCCGATTCCGGTGGCGCAATCTTAAATGCTGGCATGCTGACGGTACTAGATACTGCTATTATTGGAAACACTGCAACACAAAATGGCGGCGGAATTGCCAATAGCACAACGGCTACCGTGACCATTACCGGCAGTGAGATTAGAAATAACTCGGCAACTACCGGCTCCGGTGGCGGAGCATATAATGCCGGGAGGATGATAATAGTAGATTCCGATATTACACAAAATAATAGGGCAACGACCGGCGGCGGTGTATTTAATACTGCCATTGCGACGTTGAACATAGTAGGCGGCACTATTAGCGGTAATACTGCGACAAGTAATGGCGGTGGGATACTCAATAATGGTACGTTAACCATCGCAGATAGCATGATTACCAACAATACGGCTTTTGATGGTGGCGGGATATTCAATAGTGGTGATAATTCAGTCTTAACGATTAAAGACACTACGATTCAAGAAAATACTGCACAAGCAAATGGTGGCGGCATACACAATAACTCTATTGCCACCATTACTGACAGTATGGTTACTGGTAATACCGCAATACAAAACGGCGGTGGAATTAGCAACTACGGAGGTTCGTTGGTTGTACACTTTAGCACGATTGAGAAAAATTCGGCAAACAGCAACGGCGGCGGTATTTCTAATCAATCCAACGGTAGTGCAACCATTGCGAATAGTACGGTTGCCGGAAACAGGGCTGCTAACGGTGCGGGTATTCACAGCAACGGCACTAACATGGCCATTACAAACAGCGTCATAGCAGGAAACGTGGCATCGAATACTGGTGGTGGAATAAGCCACAACACAGGTATTCTAACAATCATAAACTGTACGATTGTCGGTAACGTTGTCAGTGGCGGTGCAAACAGAGGAGGCGGTATCGACTTCGTAAATGGTACGCTAAATCTCCATAACACGATTGTTGCGAAGAACGTTGCGAGTAACTCTCCTGATCTTTACAGTGGCTCAACCATTGCCGCCGCTACGCATAACCTCATCGGCAATGGCTCCGGCTCTCGAATAAACCATAATCAAAATGGTAACATTGTAGGGCAAGCAGGTTTACCGGTGTTTGAAAACATTCCGACGACGATCAATGTAAACACAACGGGACAGAATTATAATGCCAACAACTGGGATTTACGGCTTCGCACACCATATCAACTTGACGACGAAGGTAAGGGCATACGTGACGGAGATGGTAAACTTATCCCAGGTGGCGGCTACAACAACCTTACACTCGGCCTCTTCGATGGCGGCAATAATAGCATAGTAACACAAAATGCCATCGACAGAGATGGAAACGCTAGAATTTTTGGAGAAAAATATGGCGGCAAAGTTGATATTGGTGCCTACGAGTCCTACGTTGTAACATTAGCAGCACCGGATTTTCAACTGAACGCAGACTATACCCACGTTGAGATAGTTTGGAACGCACATCACGCAGAGCATCCCGATGCTCTGTACATTTTACGATATAGAGCGGTAGGGCAAACGGCATGGACCGAGGTTCCTATGAGTACCCTATATCGGGATACTGTACGAGGCTTGACTGCAGGTACTGCCTACGAATTTGAACTCATCTTTAGGGACACAAACGGAAATTTTTCCGAAGCAACAACTCTTCCGACCACAACTTTTGCTTTTGCCGAATTCGATAACGAATGGCTCTCAAAACAATGGGTTTATGCAAGCCATACAGTCGGTGATCCCTTGATGAAAGATGAAAAATGGACGGGATACGTTGTGGATACGATATTTGACTCTATCGCTGGTCTTTATGCGGTAGCACTCGCCAAATATGAAGAGATTCAGTATGTGGCTGTAGGTGAGTCTACCGAACCAAAATTGTCAGATTCTATACTCGTGTTCCGGGGATCGTCGTACGCTTTCGACGTGTTTTGGGATACCAATAGGACAGGAGTCGGGTATAGCCAATATCTTGCTTTTAGAAACGATGCCGATACCAAGGCGTGGCTTGAAAAAGTAGGAGATACAAACCAAACATTAGTAGGACACTCTCTGGGTGGTGCAGTTGCCCAATGGTTTGCTACACATCTCGTCCGTGACCTTAACATGGACATTCAAAAAATCGAAACTTTCAACTCTACAGGAGTTAGCACATCATACGCTAGAGATTTCAATGCACATGTCAATCAGAATGGTATTGTTATCCACAACATCGTCAATGGCGACTTTGTCAGCATGCTGGGTAGCGCATTTATTGGAGACACGAATAGGGCACTTCACACTGTAAATATGTTTACTGTTGGAAATACCAGTATCGCGGCAAGGCATAATGCGATGGTTGATACCCTTGGAGTAAGAACGGCGAACAACAGTTTTTCAATCCATACATTAAACGCAAAGAATTTCGGTTTCACAGATAGTGCCTATAAATCACAAGTTAACAGTATGGCGTGGACTGCAACAGGGATTTATACTGCGAAAAACTTGGTGGAGTATGCGTGGATGCTTCCTATTCCCATTGTAAGATGGGGATATCCAGCAGCGGTTGCGGTAACAACTATTCTTCAGGCTGGGCATGTAGAAGATACACTTACCAAACGTGGTTCTATGGAAGCGATACGATCAGGACAAGGCACCGGTCTCAGCAAAACACTTGATATTACCGGTAAAATTAATACGGTAGCCAGTTTTGTCGTACCAATAGGTGCGGCGATAACAACATCTCTTGTGAATTCGTTCAAAGCATTAACACAAGAGGCAATGGAACAAGTTTACAAAGCGATGGTGAAGGAAGTAGCAGATGCAGTAATAATTGGCAGTGCGGAAGCAGTTGCTGGCTATCTTGTCGATCGACTTCTTGAAAATTTATCATTTTTATTGATTCTAAACAGAGTCGGTTCTGGACATGTACATACCGATGTTCCTTCTGCACAACCTTACATGCGAGTCAACGTGCCGGAAGGGTACGTCGAAATGGCATTCGACGTGACCATCTTGGTTGGAGGACAGCCGCAACAAGTTACAAGAATATATCAACTCCGAGAGGATGCTGATCCTGAAACCTTCCTGCGGGGAGTACGGGAACTAGAAAACGTTATGACGGCCGGTACACAAAGTGCCCGTCTCTTTACTGCGGCTTCAAGTACACGATCTGCTGTAGAATCATATCTTTTGGTTCTCGAATTCGATGGCATTCCTGGCGAAGAACACAAGGGAACGTTCATACTGCCGAATGGTACACGGGTTAGCGAAGCAGAGATGGGCAACTATGGTATATCTCTTGTAGAAGATTTATCGAATGACTTCTCGCGAGTCTATGTTGTTAATGCGTCATTGGCTGATATTTGGCTATGGGACTTTGAAGTAGAAAATATAACTGGAGAGCTCACTTCCAGAGTATTCGAATTCATCGAACCATTAAACGTAACAGCAGGAAGTATTACCCGAACAGAAGGCAAGTTCAATTTGCCGGTTGTTGCCGGAAATGCTGATGCCGATGCAACTGTTACCGTCTATATCAGCGACAATAATGACCATTTTAACGGCACTGCTGTCCACACGACAACACTTGCCGACATCCAACGAAACGGATGGACACCGGAAGGCCTTACCGTTGGTTCCTATTTCGCTTATATTCACGTGGATGATGGTAATGCTGCACCAGAAATGCACTGGTTAGATGGCATCATCTCCATAACATCCTATTTAGACACACCAACGCTCAACAACGTTGATGCAACCGGAAGTCGGTCTGTTTCCGTAGCGTGGGATGCAGTAGAAAATGCAACGGGTTATTTCATTCAGTATTCTACTGACCCATCATTTGAAACTATTATAGACACGGTTAGATGGCAGGGCGATTCGCACGCGATTATATCCGTTCCCGAACCGGAAACAACTTATTATTTCCGGGTGATGGCTATCGGTAATGATAGTATTATCAGTTCCAGTTACTCTGATGCGAAGTCGGCAACGACAGAGTCTGCGCCAGAGGTAGAAACACCATTGGATACACCAGAGGTTATTGAGGTTGTGGCAAGCTCGAGTACCACACTTCATGTGAATTGGCATGCTGTAGATAATGCAAGTGCATACAGAGTACAGATTGCTACAAATCCATCCTTTGCTCCCAATAGCATTGCTAATGTAATTCATACATCAGATACCGAGATAGATATTAGTGGACTCGATGGGAATACGACATACTACGTCCATATCATGACGATCGGTGAAGGTATTTATGTTAGTTCCGACTACTCCACTGTTGAGTCGGCACTCACCTATCCTGGCATGCCGAACAATTTGAGAACGTTGGAAACACCAACCACAGATACCATCACACTTATATGGAATGCTCCGACGGGTGGTGCGGATTACTATGTGTTGGAGTATTCTCTTGATGAAGAAACAAACTGGACACGAATTGGTGGTGACATTACGGAAACTTCCTACATTCATACAGATCGTAATTCCAACACATCCTACTACTATCGCATTTCCGCTATCAATGAAACAGGTATCAGTGTCATATCAAGCCCACCATTTGTGGTTATGACCGATAGAATTGAACTTGCTATTCCGACGATTAGCCTTACCGATTCTACTATCAGTTGGATCGCAGTTGAAGATGCCGTTGAATACCGCATTGAAGTACAACGACCCGGTAATACGACTTTTGAGATAGTAGATATTATTACTAATACATCCATAGACCTTGCTTTACAAAACTGGACGGATGCTGGCGATTACATCATTTGCGTCATCGCTGTCAATGCCGACGAAATAGAATCGCATGCGTCGAATAGGGTGATTTGGAGCATTATTCCACCACCGCCTACAGAATTGCCTCTCGACGAAGTAGAAATACTCACGGCAACCGGCACGGAATCGGCGATGCACATAACCTGGACAGTCGATCCCGATGCCAAGAGTTATGTGGTCGAATGGTCGGCCAACGGAGTCGATGCTTGGACGGCTTTCGATAGTGTTGAGTCCGGCACTGCGACAACCGCCGGTACATTTACGGCAGGAGCAATCTACCATGTTCGAGTTACGGCAAAAGCCAAAAATATAGAGAACGATTCCTTTGTGGCCATACCGGTTACAATTCCCACGACGGATAACCCCGGCGACAATCCTGGCGATAATCCTGGCGATAATCCGGGCGATAATCCGGGCGACAATCCCGGCGATAATCCCGGCGATAACCCTGGTGACAACCCTGGCGATAATCCTGGCGATAACCCCGGCGATAACCCTGGCGATAATCCTGGCGATAACCCCGGCGACAATCCTGGCGATAACCCTGGCGATAATCCGGGCGACAATCCCGGCGATAACCCCGGTGACAATCCCGGCGATAACCCCGGCGACAATCCTGGTTCCGGCCAGCGTTCCGCCAACGCTCCCGAACACTTTTCGGCAGTCCAAAAGAACAACACCACCCTGAACGTCGCTTGGTCAGTCCCGGCAAACACTCTCAACGTTGCTGGCTATGCCATTGAAGTCAAAAATGAAACCGGGGACGTTGTGGCAACCATTAACGATGTTTTGCCTAACGATGTTCCGTTGCGAAACGCAAACGGCACGCTCCGAACCTCAATCGACGTGCCCGTCAACTTTGTAACAGGCGGTGCCGGAGTCTACACGGTTTCCATCATTTCCAGAGGCATCGACGGTGTTCAAAACAGCATTGCCGCTACAACCACCGTGACTGTGACTCTCGACAAACCGGCAGTCGCCGCCGCTTCGGGAACATTCCAAGCCAAAGCCGTCGCCGCTAGTCAAGTGGCAAGCCGGGTTGCCGGTCAAAACGGTGGTAACACCATTATCCTCGAACTCAACCGGCACAGCCACCCAATCAGAGTTGTACAAAACGTTTCACACTACGTAATCACTTGCACATCCCATCCGGCACTCGGAACATTCGTTGTTGCCGCCACCGGCGGGAAGCAAGACTGGATTCTCAGCGGACTTCGTGCTGGCACGACCTACAAATTCAACATTGTGGTCGTCGGCGAAAATGGAGAGAACCTTCGGGACAAGGGCACGAATGTAACGGCAAAGACGAACCGACCTGCCGGCAACATCCAGAAGGCACCGGCTGGAATCAAGGCAGTCGGCGGACTCTATTCCGTCACGCTGACTGGTTTGAAAGGAAGCACAACCTATTCCGTCGATGTTTGGCAAACCAACGGGCGAGCGGTTGGGCACAGTTTGGTAGATGCCCCGATGCGTGCCAGCGGCGAATTGAGGGGATACTACAAAACCATTGTGTTCACAACGGAACCGGGTCAAACGACTTACGTTATTGACGGCTTGAATCGTAATTCGCAGTCGGCGGTTGCCGCCGGTGAAAATCGGACGGGGTTGAAGTACCAATTCCGTATTTCGGCTCAGGTTAATGGCGACTGGACGCAGGCACGCAATGTGAATGGATCGACGGTCAATCTCAACGCCAGTGGCTTGTTCGCAGCGGTAAGGGGTACAGGCTACAATGCGAACACGAACACGTTGCGGTTCAACCTTTCGCCGGTGGCCGAGGTTACGCATTATGAAATCGGCATTAGGCAGGGAGCGGAGAGTGTTAGTTTTGTGGCGGGGGATACGGGGACGACGATCTTTTCCACGGGGTCGCCT
>Ga0099364_10010360_pt1 | contig 12814 bp, 4 predicted proteins | sample TergutTh196P3_FD_73070 | JGI IMG/M metagenome (GOLD analysis project Ga0099364, IMG submission 73070) | Microcerotermes parvus P3 segment gut microbial communities from Pointe-Noire, Republic of the Congo - Th196 P3 | ecosystem: Host-associated > Arthropoda: Insects > Digestive system > Gut ... | reverse complement strand
TAAAGCCATAACTGCCGAACGCGCCAATATACAAATCACACATACCGGAAAGACGGAATAAACCGCCAATGTCGGCTATCGCATCTACCGAATACCTCAGTTTCACCGTTGCAGGCGTGGCGGGGACGTCCTGCCTGCCGAAATGCGGCGGGTTGGCATACAAGGTATTCGTGAACGCATCGTAGCCGGTGATTGTCAGTGTGCCATCGCTTTGCGGGTATTTGCTTTGCGCCGAAATAACAGGGAAGTAGCCTTTGGCGCCGAGACTTGCCAGAAGGCCGCGTTTGCCATCGGTTGAGCGGTGCTCGAAGTAGAATTGCACGGGCGTCTCCAATGCCCATATTTGCTGCTGTTCCGTCAGGTTGTCGGCTTTGTAGTGGAGGTCGTAACGCTGTTGCCCTGTCGGGTCGAATGAGGGGTCGTTGTATTGCGGAATGACGCCTTCGATGTTTAATTTGTTTTGGGCGGCAAACTGCGATACGCCTGCGCCTAGACCTACGCCCCACTTGGGTGCAAAGAAGTAGGCGTATTTCACTTCGATTGCCTGACTGAGCGAATAGTTTGTATGAATAAATGATTGGTTTACTTTGTCATACATGCTATTGGCATAGCCTGCGCCGTAATTGACATATATCCTGTGAGGTGCATAATCCTGTGCACCGACAGCCGAGATATACAACATGACTGCCAAAATTACTGTTATTCTTTTTTGATTCATATTTTTTGTTTTTTATTAAGGTTTTAAAATTATCTCTGGATTGCTTCGGGCTGACGCCCTCGCAATGACGACGACACACATCGTCATTGCGAGGAACGAAGCAATCTATAAATAAAACAAACACCATTATTATTCAATTATCAATTGTCAATTATCAATGTAGCAGAGTGACATATCTTGTCATTCTTCGGTTCCTTGGATTGCTTCGGGCTGACGCCCTCGCAATGACGATACACGCCGCCGTCATTGCGAGGAGGCACGCGTGCATCGTCATTGCGAGGAACGAAGCAATCCGGAAATAAAACAAACATCATTATTATTCAATTATCAATTGTCAATTATCAATTCACAAAACCACAATCTTAATATCACTCACCACTTCCCTGTCGCGCGTCGTCAGCCGTCCGAAGTAGAAACCTTTGATCGCAAAACCTTCGATCGTCATTTGCGGGCTGAGGTTGGTTACTCGCCGGTGCAATTGCCCCATGGCATCGTATATATCAAGCGTTGCGCCAATCAGTTCCGCCTCGGTGAGCGAAGTAGTAAACACAAACGCCTCGTTGACCTTCACCGGCACGGGCGATACCGCCATGCGTAATAAAGGCAGCGGTTTAAAGGGGCAACTCATAATCTCAACGTCTGTGGCATGTCCCGTAGAGGAAATGGCATACCCGCGCAGTTCGACATGATACGAGCCGTTGAGCCGTCCGTCCGGTTCGGTATAATATTGTTCGGTGGCGCCGGGTATCAGACTGTTGTCTTTGTACCACTGATAGGCGTAGAATGTAAAGCCGCCGTTTGTTGCGGGATTATTATTTACCGTCAATACATCGTTCCAGCGCTGTTCGATAAGCCTTGCGCCGTCGAGGGCGTGCGCATCGGCAAGCACCCTGCCTGTTGACGGATACAGACAGCCGTCAATCTCTATCGTCACTTCGTAGTCGCCCGCCTGTAGCGGCAGACGCGCCTCAATATACATATCGCCCGAAACGGCGCTGCGCACTGTTCCCGTATGGTTGAACGACGACCGCGCCATATCTGTAAACGTGATCGCGTAGGCCTGCGGACTGTCCAAACGCGCTTTTATCGGGATATGCGCCGTGCGGTAGGGATTCGTATTGTCCGATTCGCAGCCTGCAATAAACAGGGCGGGCACTTCGACTTCGGGTACCGTAAACGTAAGCGTAGCGCCGGCCACTTTGCAGTCGTTGCACGGGATTATCGACTCTGTTTCGACGTAAAGCGTATAGACGCCCCCCGGCAGGTCGTACATCGTGAACTGCTGTTCGTAGCCCCGCAGGTCGCCGTTGAGATACCATTTGAAGGTATACAGTTCGGGCGAAGAGATATTGAGCATAGCCGTGACGGAGCCGCCTGCACATACTCTGGTGCGGTCGAGCGTGATGGACGTTGTTTGCAGATTGCCCACCGTGACGGTTACATCGTTCGAGCGGCCTTCACAGCCTGACGCGGGACGCGCCACAACGTGGTAAACATAACCTGTCGCGCGCGAGGCAAGCCCGCTCGATACATGCGTATTGCTGCCGCCGCTAACGATGCGCACATTGTCGCGGTACCAGTCGTAGACATACGTGCCGGCAGGCGTCACATTGGCCGTCAGCCGCACGCTGCCATCGCCAAAATACGCAGGATTGTCGCTGACGAGCAACACGGTGGGCGCCTCCCTGACCGTCACCGTGACAGGCGACGACCATTCCGATACGCAACCCACATCATTGGTCGACACCATACGGACCGAAAACCTGAATGTCCCCGTATTCACCGCCGTTTGGTCGAACGTTTCGAGCGTTGCGCCGATGATAGCCGTTCCGTTGACCGCCCATTGCATGGTATAGTTGCTTTTGCTGTTCACGTCAGTGTTCAGTATAATGCTGTCCACCTGCAAAAAGGCGGAACTTCCTGCACAGATAACCGTGTTTTCTGCTTTAATCTTTATCACCGGATCGGAATGTACCGTAAATGCCGCCGAGGCGCTGACAGTTTCACACCCCGGACATGGCGCCACCGGCGTGGCTGTCACGCGCAGCGTATGGTTGCCTTTCGACAGTCTCGAAAGGGTGAGCAACTGTTCGCGACCGACTACGCTACCGCTGTTGAGAGACCATGCAAAGGTATAATTCTCCGGCTGTGCGATATTGGCCGTTGCGCGGATCGTACCGCTTTCGCATATATTGGCATAGTTGAGCGTTGCGACGACCGTTTGCGGGTTGGTAACGGTCAGTGCGACCGTATTCGACACGGCTTCGCCGCATCCCCCTGCACTGCGTACTTCCACACGGTACTGATAACTTGTCGTACGCGCAGGCAGGCCGGTTGAGATATGCGTATTGCCGCCGCCCGTAACGATCAGTACGTTGTCGCGATACCAGTCGTAGAGGTATGTTCCGGCGGGCGTCACGTTGGCCGTCAGCGTTACGCTTTCGCCGACGCAATAGGTGTGTTCGTCGGCGATAAGCAGTACCTGCGGCGAGGGATTGAGCGTGACCGTCAGCGTGAACGTATTGCCCGTACAGCCGCCGAAGTCAGGCGTCACGTCGTAGGTGACGGTTGCCGGCGCGCCCGATGTATTGTTGAGTAGCCCCAGGTTAATTTGCGCGCCCGAACCTGCATTGGACGCTCCCGTAACGCCATTGGCGCCGCTCGTCAATACCCACGAATAGGTGGTGCCGACGGGAACCGTGCCGTCCGTACCGTCCACAGGCGCGTAAAATACGTTTTCACCGTTGCAGGCCGTAATCGCAATGGGGTTAATGTCGGGATAGGGATCTACATGCACCGTGAGTTTGAAATTATTGCCCGTACATCCTCCTCCGCTGATAAAGGGTTCGACATCGTAAACCATTGTCTGCCGCTCGCTTGTGTTGTTGGTAAGCGTTCCAAGCACAATTGATGTGCTCGACACATGGGTGTTGCCGCCGATGACTCCCGTGTTGGAATCAAGGAACCAGAGATAATTTGTTCCCGGCGGAATGATGCCTGTGGGCGTAACCGTAACGTTTGTGCCGCTGCATACGGTTATGGCGAAATCGCTAATTATTGGCGCGGGCGAAACGCTGACCGTCAGTTGAAACGGACTGCCCTGACAGCCGCCGCTGATGGGAGTAACCTGATAGACTACTGTCTGCGCCGTTGCGGCGCTGTTTGTCAATATGCCAAGGTTGATGGACGACGTTGCGCCCGACGTTCCGCTTTGTGCGCCCCCGACGTTGCTGTTGGCAGTGGCTACCGTCCATGAATATGTTGTGCCCGAAGGAACGACGCCGTTTGTGCTGTTTTGCGGGGTGACGGTCAGATTCTGTCCGCTGCAAGTCGCCCGCGATATGTTACTGATTTGGGGAACGGGTTTTACATCAACCGAAACCGTAAAAGCGCTGCCCGTACATCCTCCGCCCGTAGGAACGACATTGTAAACGACTGTCCGGGTTGTATTGGTTGGGTTGTTAAGCGTTCCAAGGGATATGACGCCGGCCGATGAACTGCCGCCCGTTGCGCCTGTAACCCCCCCTGTGTTGGAATTAACCGTCCATGAATACGTTGTTCCCGAAGGGAAATTGTTGCCGTTCTGACCGCTTACGGGCGTAACGCTGAAAGCATCGCCCGAACATCCGGTCAGCGAAAAGGGAGTAAACTGCATCACAGGACCTGCTGTGAGTGTGATCGTATTTGAAGAGACGGTAACTGGCACCATTTGAAGTGGCGTACCGCCCGGAGACACGGTATGTGAGATTTGATAACTTCCTTCTGCGCGGTAACTGCCCGGTTCGGTGACGCTAATGCTATTGCCGGTTCCTATAGACGTGCTGCCGCGATACCATTGATATGTAACGCCATGCGGAGTTTGCACGCTAAGCGTGGCTGAACTCCCGCTGCAAATCATCGTTGAAGAAGAAGTAATGACAATACTGGAAGGGTAAGTTATGGAAAGAAGGATGGCGCCTGCCGTGCCCGGACTGCCTAATTGACCGACGGCGGAGCTTCTTCCTCCGTTTCCGCCGTAGCCGTAACTGGAGCCGTTGCCGCTGTACGCAGTTCCGCCTCCGTTGCTGCCATTGGAGCCGGAGGAGCCTGCCGTACCGTTAATCCTTTCAACTGCGCCACTTGCAGGCACAGTGGTTGTGCCTCCGGCGCCGCCATTACCGCTACCAATGCCCATCTGGCCTGCGCCTCCTCTGCCGCCCAATGCAGTGTAGATCGCAGTTCCGCTACGTATCTCGCTGGCGCCGCCGGTACTGCCGGGGTTAACGGCGCCTGAAGGACCAGTACCGCCAGCGCCGCCTGCGCCTACATCCATCGAAAAGTAGAGGCCTGCATTCGACGTAAAAGAATTTTTGATATATCCGCCGCCGCCGCCGCCGCCTGCGTTGGCTCCAACCAATCTTGAGGCGCCGCCACCGCCGCCGCCGCCCCACATTTCGGCTACTACCGTTACACCGCCCGGAGCCGATAAAGTATATCCGTTTCCGGCAGTTGTAAAACTAACTTGCGTTTGCATTTGCGCCTGTACCCTTTCCGTACCTAGCGCCGCCAGCATAATCCATGCCATCAGGCCAAGCGACAACCCTGTCCTCAGCCTCTTTCCTGTTTGCATCCTCTGCAATTCCTTTCCTGTTCGTTTCATAGTAAAATTCTCTTTAATATATTTTTTGTTAAAATGTTCAAAGTTTCAATGTAGAGACGTGATTTATCACGTCTGTTCAATGTTTAAAGTTCAAAAATTAATTGTCCATTATCCATTGTTGTCGCTTTTCTCTGGATTGCTTCGTCGTCCCTCCTCGCAATGACGGAACGTGTGTATCGTCATTGCGAGCCTGCGAAACAATCCATTGTTGTCGCTTATCCCTGGATTGCTTCGTCGTTCCCCCTCGCAATGACGGAACGTGTGTTATCGTCATTGCGAGCCGCCACACGCACATCGTCATTGCGAGGGCGCCAGCCAGAAGCAATCCAGTATTGTTGCTTTTCTCTGGATTGCTTCGTCGTTCCTCCTCGCAATGACGGCAACGTGTGTTATCGTCATTGCGAGCCGCCACACGCACATCGTCATTGCGAGGGCGCCAGCCAGAAGCAATCCAGTGTTATCGCTTTTCTCTGGATTGCTTTGTCGTTTCGTTCCTCGCAGTCGCAATGACGAAACAGGGAAGCAATACAAAAAAAGCGCGTAAACACTTATTTGGTTTACACGCTTTTTCAATTATGAATTCGTAGAATCGGCCTTAGCCAATAATTGAAAGAATATTTGCTAATACATCTTATTTTGCCATAGTATTCATTTGTTTCAAATCTTCTTTAAACGCTGTCAATGTAGTATCGACTACCGCTCTATTTTCCACTTCGATAATCTCTAACTTCCTGTACAATTTCAGCCATAGTCATTTCGGGGACTTGTTTATTGATTGACGCATCTAATTTTTTTGCCCTTTCCAACAGTTTTTTGGCATTTTCTTCCCGGCTCTTTTGTCCTGTCAGCCTGTCAGCGCCAAAAAATGCTTTTATGCCCGGTATGGCGGCAATCGCTCCAAACATACCGCTTGCTGTTCTGTCGTTTTCGTTATATTCAAATACTACGGTTGCCATAATCTTTCCGTTTTTAGAAATTACTGCGCAAAGATAGGAATCAATTACGAATTACGAATTACGAATTTTTTCAGTTATTGGCTAAGGCCGATTTGCAATTCAGTTATTCAATTACTCGTAACTCATAATTGTTTTTTTCGTGTAAACCAGTATGTCAAAGAACGCTTTTTTTAATGGTTAATGATTAACGGTTAATGGTTAATCATTTTATTTTTTTGATTAATTGAATAACTGAATAATTTAATTGTCAATTGTCAATTAATTATTCACTTTCACTGCCGTTTGTCCGTTGACGACGATATATATACCGCGTCCGGGCAGGGCGATCTCTGCCTTGCCGTCAAATGCAACGCTCTGATAGACGAGCGTACCAAGGATATTGTAAACATACCACGGTTTGCCTTCAATCAAGCCCGATACATACAATATGCTATTCTGAACCCATGCCTTTAATTGTCCATTGTCCATTGTCCATTGTTCATTGGCAGTGGCATCATAAGCGGTGGCTACTATGACGCCGCTGTTGCTTGCCGGGGCGCCAACAGACGGGGGCGTTACGGTGAAGGCGAAACTGCCGTTTATGCCGGAACGGTTGACGGCGTCGCCGGCGATGGCGGGAACGACGCTGATCAGGTCGATGTCATCAGGCGACAGGACGATACCGGTACTATTTATCAACTCGTTGATGATGTCAGCCAGTCGATTGCGAAGGTCGGCCGGGGTATCGGTGTCTTTCTGCAATATATAGAAAGAGGCGGTTTCGATGATGGCTTTGGCGACAGTCCATGCCTCCTGATTCGTCATTTGCCGGAAGGCGGCGGTGACGGTTACGTCGGCGGCGGGCATGGTGAAAGTGCGCGTAACGCCCATACCCGACAGGGTGGCGGACGTGACCGTGATGGACGTTAATGTGTAGCCGGCATCGGGCGTGATAGTCAGGGTGACGGTTTCGCCGGCTGCGGCTGATGCCTTGTTGGCGGTAACAGTGCCGCCACTGAATGTGCCGATATGGATATCGTAAAGCGTTGGCGGTGTGATTACCGTGCCGCTGCCGGTCGGCGTAGCGGTAACGGTAGCCGTAGCGCCGGCGCCAACACTATTCACGGCGCGTACTTGGAAGGTGTATGCTGTGCCGTTGGTTAAGCCGGTAAAGGTATGTCCTGTATTGCTTGACGCCGTTACCCACGTTGCGCCATTGTCGGACGATACCTGATAGCCTGTGATAACGCTGCCGCCGTCGGAGGCAGGCGCTGTCCATGCGAGGCTTACCTGACCGTTGCCTGCCGTGGCGGTGAAGCCGAGCGGAGCAGTTGGAACAGTTACGGGGTTGACGGTCAGGACGCCGTCAACATGGTTGAGTATGTAGTTAGCGCCATTCGTTCCGTTTAATACGGCATTCGTGGAAAATGTGATGGGGAAGGTTCCCGGTGTGGAAGCATCGGCTGCCGTATGCTGGGCGACTGCATCTGTCAAGAGGGTAATGCTAACATTGTCTGCGCCGAGAAAGCCCGAATAACTCACGGTCGGTGCGGGGAGCGCTGCGCCCTGGATAACGGTTTTATCATCGGCGCGGACGGTGACGGTCGCTTTGCTGACGGTGAACGCGAATACACCACTGCCGATATACGTAGGTTCTAATGCCGGAACGGAGAGCGTCAGTTTATATGCGCCCGCGTCGACCGGCGCCGTTGCGCTGTTGTAACCGGCGCCATCGGTAGATTCATACAGCGCGTCGAGCGTCAGTCCGTTGACGGCAGCGCCGCCTGCGGTTTCGGCGACCGATGCGGCGGAGTAGCCGAACGGGTTGCCGTTATAGGTGCCGCCGTTCATGGTGGCGGTGATGGTCACAGGGGTTTTGTCGACTGTTTCGACGGTGATGTCGGCGGTAAAGTCGGCGAAGTTTGCACTCGTCACTGTCAACTCAACGGTTGCGGTCAGTAATGGTGTGGGGATATTTGCCACGTTTAACGCCAGCGGGGAGGTGGCTGCGGCAATCGGAGGTGTTGTCGACAATACGCTGCTACCATTCGTCACCGCAGTGACAGCGTAGGTTACATCGCCAAGCGAAAGCGGACTGACATCAGGCAACAGGGTGGTCAGGGCGAAATTGTAGGTAAACAGGAGGTTTGTCGCCACATAAAAGGTCTGATTGACGCCGGTGGGGGCTACCGCCTTGCCGACGGTCATTGTACCGAGCGCGACGGGCGTTGTGACGGCGTTGAAGTTCGTCCCTTCGGCAAAGACTGCGGTAACGCTGTAAGCGCCTGCGTTCGTGGGGGCGACGCTGCTTGGCCCGTAGGCCGTGCCGCCTGAGTTGGTGTAGGTAAATGTCGGAACGCCCAAACCGGTAAACACGGTGGGTGTGGTTATCAGCGAAACGGTCACCGCCTGCGGATTGCCGTTGTAGGCGCGGGCGTCAAGAACGTTGCTTGCATAATGCGTACCCAATGCCGGTGCGGCTTTGGTTATCACGCCGGGGACGGCGACCGTGCTGCCTGCAAGGGCATATTTCCCGTCCCCGTTGTTGTTCAGCGACAGGTCGACGGTTACGTTATAACTGCCTGCGTTGGCTGCGGGGTATGGCTGCGGGGTTGCCGTCAGGGTTATGCCTGCGGTTGCGTCGCCGGCAAGGATGCCGTCAGCGCCGCCCAATGCGCCGCTTGCGGTTCCTGCGGAGGTTGTTCCGTCGTAATCCTTTGCAACGGAATAGCCGCCTGCTGTTATGGTGAGCGTTATCGGGTTGACGGTCAGGTCATAAGTCGCGCTTTCCAACGACCATAAGCCGGGCACGGCGGCGGCGGTGGCGGTGACGGTCGCCGTACCGGGTTTGAGGATGGTCACTTCGCCTGTAGTGGCATTTACCGTTGCTACACCCGCAGGGCTAATCGCATAACTGACCGCCCCGTCGCCGACTGAACGTGTTGCCGCTACAATGAAAGCGGCATCGCCGTAGGTTCTCGTTACCGTCGGGTTGGGGAACGTGATGGTCTGCGCGGCGTCCGTTGCCGGGAAATCTACCGTTACGGTGATGGTTGCGCCGCCGTCGGCGGTAGCCGTATTTGTAACGGTTGTAGCGTTGGTTACCGAAAACGCGGTTGCCCCTGCCGCAAGTCCGATAAAGGAAGCGCCGGTTTTTGCCGTCAGGGTAAGCTCGACCGAATAGGCTGTGCCCGGGGCGAAAGTGGCGTCACCGGGCGTCCATACTGCGGCGGTAACGTCAAATTCGGAACTTCCGGTTGCCGCGTTGATAGTCGTAAAGTCTTCGGCTGTCGCGTTACCGGCAGGCCGGGTGATAACGATTGTGCCGCCGGTGATTGAAGATACGGTAATGCCGCTCAGCGGGATAAAACCCGTGTTGGTTCCGTTTGTATATGCGATGCCGTGTTCGCTGCCGTTGATAGCCCAGGTCGCCGAGCCGGCCGGCAACGATGTTATGTCGGTCGTGGTACCGTAGTTGTAGGTTGTGTTCAACGCGGCCTGATTCCATGCGACGACTTCGCCGGCGCCTGTCACACCGGTAAAGTTTGTCGCGTCGCTGCAAATGACCTGATTCGTTCCTGACGAGCCAAGAACAGCGTTGCCGTAAGCGAACACAAGCCCGCCATTTACCGTGATTGGGCACGAAACGGTTCCGGTGTAGATGGCGTGGCCGGACGTTGCCATCACCCTTGCGTTGCCTGTAACCGTTATACCGCCGGAAGCAACGCCAATATGTATGGCATCGTAAATATCTGTTGCGCGCACTGTGCTGTTGCCGCTGACTGTTATTGTTCCGGCCGAGTTGTTATAAACAGCGTAGCCGGCTGCTGCTGAAACCTCCGCGTTGTCGGTAACCGTCAGGTTGCCTCGCAGGTTAATCCCTTCGGCAAGGTTGCCGGTCGCCTGCACCTTTCCCGTGCCGTCGACGGTGATGGCGCTTTCCGTATTGACATCCGCATAAACTGCCCAGCTGTTTAGGCCCGCCGCAATGACAGCGCCGCCGCTTATATGAATAACAGGCTTTATTTGGACTGTGGCGCTTATACCCGCCGCGATGTTAATGGCGCGTCCTTGGTAGCCCGTGGCGAGGACCGTACCTCCGCTTACAGAAATAGCGGGGGTTGTCGTGCCGGTCGCTAACGGATCGATGTTGATGTGAATGGCGCTTCCTAATTCGCCTGCGGAGCTGACCTCGCCTCCGCTTACGGTAACATCACCCGTTGTATGTATGGCTGTGGCGGCGGCGGTGGTGGAGGTGGTTCTTACAAGCCCGCCGGAGACCGTGACTAAAGAGTTTCGATCGTACGTGCGAATTGCACTCCCGGATACGTTTTCGACCGTGCCGCCGGTGACTGTAACGCTGCCGTTATTCGCACTGACAGTAGAGCCACTGTTGGATTTCACCTCTGCGTTGTCACTCACCAGAATGTTTCCGCCGGTTGAAGAAATGCCGGCCGCCCCGGTATTCTCTACGATGGCATTACCGCTGATTGTAATATCGCCTGCTGCATTAACAGCGGTTTCTTGAATTATCGCATCATCTCCGATGGATAGCGCCCCCTGCGTTCCAACCCCGGCAGTACCTCCGCCGCCCTCTATGCGTGCCTGTCCGCCGATGACTAAGGGTTCAGTACGGTCGTGGATGATAATCGTACCTGAGGAGCCGGTTTTTTTGATAAATCCGCCCAATATCTCTACCGTGCCCGTTGAAGAATAGTTTTGAAAATAAATAAGTGGGGTTGAAACGCTACCGCTGTAATTCGCCTTCTAAACAAGTTTTATGTCTGCCGGCACATTAATGTAAAGCGTAGCGAAGTCCGCGCCGGAAAACGTGCCGGTAACAAGCACCTCATCACCGGACGAGGCGCCGGTAAGAGCGGCGTTTATAGCGGTTTCGATAGCAGATACGGTGTTGGTTGTCGGTAGCCCGATTTCCACCGTATGGACTATTTGGGCAGCCGTGTATACCGGCAGCGCCAGCATGAACAGGAGGGCGAGGAACAGCCCTGCCATACTGCGTGTTGTTGTACGCGGTGTTATTGCTCGCGCCGGTTTGTAACCGGTGTGTTGACTGCGGCTAAACCCTAACAGGGCTCCGAACCCTGTTAGGGTTAGGTTCAGATTGCAAATCCGCGCCAGCGGAATAGAATACTTTTCCATAATTTTAATGTTTTTATTTGTAAATTTTATAAATTGCTGTTGTAACTCTTGCTTCGGTTTTCATTGTTTTGTTTTTTGTTGTTTTTTCTGGATTGTTTCGTCCTCTTCGCTTCGCTCTGAGTCCTCGCAATGACGGTCAGCGTGTATCGTCATTGCGAGGGCGTCAGCCGCCTTTAGCCGCGAGCTTCCGTGGCGGAATCCAGAAATCATATAAAACCATGTTATCCATACTAAATTAATAATTGAATAACTAAAAAATTTAATTGTCAATTAATTATTCACTTTCACTGCCGTTTGTCCGTTGACGACGATATAGATACCGCGTCCGGGCAGGACGATCTCTGCCTTGCCGTCAAATGCAACGCCCTGATAGACGAGCGTGCCAAGGATATTGTACACACTCCATCTGTCGCCGGCGGTCAAGCCGCTGACATACAATACGCCGTTTTGCACGTAGGCCTTAATGCCCTTAACGTCCTTAATGTCCTCATTGGCGGTGGCGTCGTAGGCGGTGGCTACTATGACGCCGCTGTTGCTTGCCGATGCGCCAACGCTTGGGGGCGTTACGGTGAAAGCGAAACTGCCATTTATGCCGGAACGGTTGACAGCGTCGCCGGCGGTGGCGGGAACGACGGTGATAAGGTCGATGGCATCAGGCGACAGGACGATACCGGTACTATTTATCAACTCGTTGATAAGGTCAGCCAGTCGATTGCGAAGGTCGACCGGGGTATCGGCGTCTTTCTGCAATATATTGAAAGAGGCGGTTTCGATAATGGCTTTGGCGACAGTCCATGCCTCCTGATTCGTCATTTGCCGGAAGGCAGCGGTCACGGTTACATCGGCGGAGGGCATGGTGAACGTGCGCGTAACGCCTGTGCCCAATAGGGTGGCCGACGGGGAAACCGTGATGGACGTTAATGTGTAGCCGACATCGGGCGTGATAGTCAGGGTGACGGTTGCGCCCGCAGGTACGGATTGCAAATCTGCGCCGACGACGTAAGCGCTGACGTTGCCGCCTGAGAATGTGCCGATGCTGACGGTGTAGGTCGGCGGCGGTGGTGGAGGCGTGTTGTCGGTTACGGTGAACGAGGCGGCGACGGTGGCCGTGGCGCCGCCTGTGCCGCTGACGGTGATGTTCTCGTCGTGGTTACCGGCGGACAGGCCTGCTTTCGGACGGACGGTGAAGGTAGCCGTTGCGCCTGCCGCAAGCGTTGTGGCGGAGAGCGTACCGATGTCGTAGTCAGTGGCGGCGGGCTGCGTCAACGTTACGGAGCCTGTGCCGGTGTTGGTTACCGTTACGGTTTGTGCGGCGGGTTGCGTGTAGGGCGTTTGCAGGCTGCCGAACGGGGTCAGGGCGGA
>Ga0099364_10010359_pt1 | contig 12815 bp, 9 predicted proteins | sample TergutTh196P3_FD_73070 | JGI IMG/M metagenome (GOLD analysis project Ga0099364, IMG submission 73070) | Microcerotermes parvus P3 segment gut microbial communities from Pointe-Noire, Republic of the Congo - Th196 P3 | ecosystem: Host-associated > Arthropoda: Insects > Digestive system > Gut ... | reverse complement strand
CAAGTTTCGGCGGAGTACCGCCTACACTTGCGGCTCTGAAGCCTTTGCGCTACAATAACTCCTGTTGCTATCTTCCAGAATCACCATGAAAAAGTTCCGACAACGTTGGCTGTACATCGCCTTGACGCTGTCCCTCCTGCTCGTCGCCGCTTATTACATCGGCGGACGTGCCGCCGGAATTGCAAAGCCCTGGGTATGGAATCGAAACGACAACGCCGCCGCAAAACAAAATGCCGGTCTACACTTCACCGCCCACGCAGGAGTTACAACGTCAAATGTCGGTACAATTTCCTCCCAAACAAGCGCCCAAGGTGCAAATGCCCGCGTTGACTTTTCCAGCGTTGTCGTCAGGGCAGGCAGCGATCATCCGCTCGCTCTTGCCTGCGCCGAACGAATTGCCGAAAAACTCAAAACGATACCGACAATCCAACGGATCATCTTTGCACCGCGCGATCCGATTATCGCCAGAGAGGAATTACTCCCTTCGCAGACCGTCTGGGTGGATGTCGATAACCTAAATGAATGGTTTGCACCCAACCGCTCGATATCGGGCAATGTCCACGTTGCGTTTGGAACCTCCGCCTCCTGGCAAACAGTGATGTATGGCGATGAGACAGTCCAGCCCCTTGTCCACTTTAGCAACACCGCAACGCACAACTTCCGTTTTACGCACACCGGCATCTCCACGCAGTCGGCATTCTACGGCAAGATTGCCGACGACATCGCTCAGCGGACGGTCAAAACGGCTGTGGAGACTATCGAAAAATTAAGTGCTACCTCATCGCTTCTTCCGAATTTGCCCGAAGCGTTTTATCCTGTGTATCGTGAGGCATCCGACCTTCCGCCGATTCCCGGTCTGGTCGCTGCAACGACGATCATCGACGGTCGGAGGTTTATGATGCCCCATTACTCGTTGGTGCAGATAGAGTCCAATTTTGAAGGAACGAGCGGCGAATTCTTGACCGCCCTTCAAGACGCAATGAACAAAACCGGTTGGCATGGCAAAGCCCAGCAAATTGGAGGGCGTGCGGTTCGCATGCGGTTGGTGCGAGGCAGCGAGACGTTTTATATCTACCAGGAACAGCGGAGCCAAGGTTTGCGATGGGATTTCAGTATGTTGAACGATGAGCAAAAACCGCAACCGGTCGATGGACCGCCGCATATATTCCTGTTAGAACGCACGGAAAAGATGGATCAAGATTCTGTCTTGTCGGCAATTCAAACGCTTTTGGACGAAAACGCTTCACCGTCGATGCTGTTGATGTTCACGGATCGGTTCGATGGAGACAGTGCCGCAGTAAAAGAATTGGAGGTGCGGGTGCGGGAACGGCTTTTGGATTGGCGAACCGGCACTCCGGCGGAGCAACTTTCTCTGGTGCGGTTTTTCAATCGGGAAGAGGACAAAGAGATTGCCAAAGAAATGCTCTTGAAGGCTTGGCAGATACGGCAGTTGACGTTAAATCCATTGCCGGACAGCGACTACACGCAACTGGCGAAAGACCTCGGCATTGAGGAGGAGATGAAAGCGATGCCGCCTCCCACGCCGGAACTTTGCGAAGAGTATGGTTTCATTCTTCTCACGCCGGAAAACTGTCCGATGGAAGTGGAGTTTGAACTCGGCGAGAATATCCGATTCATCACAGTCAACAAAGAGGGGCATTTGGCATTGATACGTTTCGTTTTTCGCGATGAGAATGGCAGTTACCATACGGAGGGGGTGCAAATGACTTTTAGTGAGCATGGTCATAGCCGTGCGACGTGGTCGAGTCGCGGAGCACAAGGCGGCGTTTCGTTTCCTTATTTTATGCAGAGTCTTCCGAGAGGGGATCGGGAGCGTTTTACCTTTTCGGTTACGGCGAAGGCGTTGCCGACGATGCGTGTAAAAATTGAATTTCGGCGGTGATGCCCAACCGGACTACCGGCTAAAACAGAGCCCGAAGTGTAGGCAAGCGAATCGATTCAATGCTTAAAATGCCGCCGTCCCGTGAAAATCATGGGGATTCCATATTTATTGCAAGCATCGATCACCGCCTCGTCGCCGCGAGAACCGCCGGGTTGAATCACTGCCCGAATGCCATGCTCCGAAACAAGATCAATCGAGTCAGGAAACGGAAAAAACGCATCACTCGCCAAAACGCTCCCTGCAATCCGAGTGCCCGCCTTCTTGATCGCAATTTCCACTGAATCAATCCGACTCATCTGTCCCGCCCCTGCTCCGAGCAACATCCCTTCCTTCGCCAATACAATCGCATTTGATTTCACATGCCGGACAATTTCCCAAGCGAACCGGATGTCGTCCCAAGCATCCTTTTCCGGTTTTTTTTCCGTAACGACCGTCCACTGATCTTCGGGATCGCTCTGCGTGTCGGTCTCTTGAAGCAAGGCACCCCCTTCAAGCGGTCGGAGATTCCATTTCGCAGGAGGAACATCCAACGAGCCGACGTGCAATAGCCGGACGTTGGAACCCCATTTCGGTTTGGTCGTCAGCACTTGCAACGCATCGGCATCGAAGGAAGGGGCAACAATCGCTTCAACAAACAAGCCGGGCGTTGCCAAAATCTCCGCCGACGCAAGATCGACCGGTCGATTGACCCCAATGACCGAGCCGAACGCACTCAAGGGATCGCCCGCCATTGCTTTACTCACAGCATTGGAAATCTGTTCGTCCACGGCGGCACCACACGGATTGTTGTGCTTAATCACAGAGACCGCCGGCTTGGTAAAAGAACGAACGATTGCCAACGCCGCATCGAGATCGAGCAGATTGTTGTACGAGAGTTCCTTTCCGTTAAGTTGCCGGGCGGAAACAATGCTGGCAACTTTGGATCGTGGATCGACGTAGACTGCCGCCTGTTGGTGCGGGTTTTCGCCGTACCGCAGAACATCGTTCCGTCTAAATTTCAAGGACAATGTGTGCGGAAAATCCTCTTGGGCAAGCCGATCAATGAAATATTGGGAGATGGCGTTGTCGTAATTTCCCGTCATCGTGAACGCATCACGGGCGAGACTCTGCCGCAGTTGCAGGGTGGTTCGTCCATTTTTTTGAACCTGTTCCAGCACTACGGGATACTGGTCTTGCGAAGTTACGACAGTAACGAATGGATGATTTTTGGCAGCGGCTCGGATCATCGAAGGACCGCCGATGTCGATGTTTTCAATCGCTTCTTCTTCGGTAACGCCTTCTTTGGCAACGGTCGACTCAAAGGGATAGAGATTGATGATGACGAGTTCAAACGTTTTGATATTATTTTCGGCGAGGGCGTTCATGTCGCCGATGTTGTCTCGCCGACAAAGGATACCGCCATGAATTTTGGGATGGAGCGTTTTGAGTCGTCCTCCCATCATTTCGGGAAAGCCGGTGTAGTCGGCGACATCAATGACGGGCACCCCTTCTTTTTCGAGGTGCGTTCGTGTTCCGCCGGTGCTGTAAATTTCGACTCCGGCAGCACACAGTCCTTTGGCGAAGTCAGCGAGTCCCATCTTGTCGCTCACGCTGATAAGAGCGCGGGTAATTTTTGGAGATTCCATAGAATAGATACGTAATGCCCTTGTTTTGAAACAATCCGGGGTCATTGTCCCCTATTTCGGCGGAGTCGTCAAGAGAGCAGTTCTGTTAACGTTTTCCTGTTTTACTTGTCCCGATAGGTAATGCGTCCCCGGGACATATCGTAGGGGCTTACTTCGACAGTTACGTGGTCTCCCGGCACGACACGGATGCGGAACTTTCTCATCTTGCCGGCTAATCGGCACAAGACAATGTGATCCATCCCATCCAATTTCACTCGGAATGCACCTCGTACTTCTTCGACGACCACACCCGGCAGTTCAATGACATCTTCTTTTTGTTTTTCTTCGGACATAGAGCCTTATCGGTTCACGAACAACGAACAGAGGTATTATACGGTCAATTCTGCTCTTTGGGGAGGCGGGGGCGAGAAGAGAGTACGCAAGCACACTGACACACTTACTGGAAAGGGGACAGTAGACGTGCAAGATTGCATTTTTGCCTTGAAAGCCGGGAGCGTAACGAAGTGTAGCGACCGGATTCTACGGGTTGATCCGGTCGCTGCGCGTTGCTACGCTCCCGGCTTTCATCAAACTTGCACGCCTACTGTGGAAGGGGGGTGGCACCGTTGCAATCGCCGTTAAATCTGGTATAATCGCCCCAAAGGGTTCGGGTGTGTTGCAAAGAGGGTTACACAGGCGAAAACTATAAGGGAGGTTCGATTCACTTTCCGTTAGAGAGACCTTTTCTATGAAACGGGCAATTATCAGCGATATACATAGCAACCTCGAAGCACTCGAGGCTGTGTTGCAAGACATCGAAAATCAAGGAATCGACGAAATTTACTGTCTCGGCGATACGGTGGGGTACGGACCGAATCCTATCGAATGTATCGAACTGATCCGAAAAAAAGTCACCGTTTGCCTCCTCGGCAACCACGATCAAGCCTCGCTCTTCGATCCCGAAGGCTTCAATACCAGTGCCGAGCGGGCAATTTTCTGGACGCGTGACCAACTAGAAAACCCCAGAGTTCCCGGTGCCGATGACCGCTGGGACTTCCTCAACTGTTTGCCGAGACTCCATCGGGAAGAGGATTTTCTCTATGTACACGGTTCGCCGCGAAATCCCCTCAACGAGTATGTTTTTCAGGACGACATCTACAACGAACGAAGAATGGAGCGGCTTTTCTCGGCAATTCCAAAGTATTCGTTTCAGGGACATACCCATGTGCCGGGCGTTTTCACCGAGGATCGGGAATTTTATATGCCGGACGAACTGAACATGCGGTACACTTTGGGGGACAAAAAGGCGATGATCAACGTCGGTTCGGTCGGTCAACCGCGAGACCGCGATCCCCGCGCCTGTTATGTCGTCTTGGACGGCAATACCGTTGTCTATCGCCGGGTCGAGTATCCCATTGAGAAAACGATAGAAAAAATCGTACCGATTGACGAACTCGATAATTATCTCGGACAACGGCTCCGGGAAGGAAAGTGATGAACCACGACGTGTCTTCGCTCTTTCAACAAAACTCTCATTCTCTCTACTCCGGCACGGCGGTAACTTGTCCTTTGTGCTCTCAGCGGATTTTTGTTCCGCTTGCCCACTTCGGCAGATTCTGATAAGATCATTACGTCTTTTTGGTCGTGGGAGCAATCACATGAAAAGTCTTGGACAAAAACAATCCGCTCTTTTCCTCTTCGCCGCCGCTCTGTTTCTGTCCTTCGCTCTGATTTTTGCGGCAAGTGCGGCTGAATACACTCCGCAACAACAGCAAACCATCGCCCAACTAAAACAACAGATGGCAGGAATGCGCAATTTCGATTGTTCCACAAGCGAACGCGTCGGAGTGCCCAGAGTAATCATTGCCATGCTCGATGACATAGACCCCCTGCTGGTAGGAAAAAACGTCATTTTTAGCGACCGATGGCTTGACTACATCGGAGAGGAAAAGTCAATCTCCCGCACACGGTTTGCCGATTTCGTAAGCAAGATGGACCGCGCTCACGACGCTTTCGCCGACTTGGTCGGCAACAATACCACAAGCAGACGGAAACTCTTTATCGATATCTCCTACAAGCAAGAGGAAACCGATCACGGTCTTGTCGCCGCCCACGCCCATGTTATGCGCGACATCATTTGCGTGGCAGCCCCGAAGGAAAACTTTTGGTTCGAAGTTACAAGGCACGGCTCTTGGAGCGCAACACTGTTGCACGAAATAGGACATATGTTCGCTCCGCCTACAATAGGCTGGCGTGCCAATGCCGAAACGTTTGCCAATCTGAAAGTCGCTTACGCTTTGGAAACGCTCAATGCCCGATTCGGTGTTCTCGGTGTCAACGCGCGGGGCAACCGCACGCGAGGCACCCAATTCAGAGGCAATCAGTACAGAACGTACGAGTTTAACATGGCGGTGCAAAAATTCCGAAGAAACGAAATGACTTCCTTCGCTTACTGCTCTTGCCAGACCGGCAGTGCTTTTGATTTTTACATCTATGGTTTGGTCGATAGAGTCGGTTGGGAAACTTACAAAAAAGCCTTTCATAGTTATCAGGACCCGGCTTTTGTTTCGGAGTACGCCTACAGCGGCGAGCGGGTGCACGTTCAAGCCCGGGACTTCCTTGACCGTCTTGCCCTTTTCAGCGGCAAGCCGGACGTGTTGAGCAGTCTTCCCGACAGGGGCGCACTGCTTGACGAACACTTTCCTGTAACGGTCAGAAAACTTTCGCCCGAAGAGATGCAGCAGATACAGCAGAGACAACAGCAACCGCAGCAGCGGTGGGGGCGAGTGCGATAGACGACTAAAGAGCCGGGGATGTAGCGCAGCGCAATCCCCGGATTCAATGCCCCGACTTGCTAGGAAAATAAAAATCGCTTACAATGCCCCATTCGTTTCAACGTTACAGAGTAAGCACAATGGATCTCGTCGTCGGTTTCGCAATTTTGTTAGCAGGGGCAATATGCGGCGGCTCCTTCGCACTGCCCAGCAAGTTCGTCGCAAAAGACCTGCCGTGGGAAAACCTTTGGGGTCCCTTTTTTCTCTTCGCCACGTTGCTCTTGCCCCTGATTGCCGGTCCCATGCTCGTGCCGGGACTCTTGAGCATCTACACGAAAGTCGGACTCCTCGGACTGCTCCTGCCGCTCGTGTTCGGCTTCCTATGGGGACTCGGTTCCATGACGCTCGGTCTGAGTTTCGCCTTCATCGGATTGTCCCTCGCCTATGGGATCAATTACGGCGGACAGATCATCGTCGGATCAGTCGGACCCATGCTGATTCACACACCGGAGAAATTTCAAACAACGTCAGGAACCGTCATATTGATCGGCGTAGCCGTCTGTCTTCTCGGTGTCGTTCTCTGCGGTCGCGCCGGTATGCTCAAAGCCGCCAATGAGGCGAACAACGCCCCCGCTACGGAGGAGAGTAAACCGAAAAGGAATGGTCTGCCCGGCTTGCTGCTTGCACTGATTTCCGGGTTTCTTTGCGCTTGTTACGCCATTGCGTTCAGTTTTGCTAACGAAATTTGTGACGCAACCGGTACCGCCCCGTATGAAGTTACGGATTGGCGCAACTCGCTTCCGGCAACGTTCCTGATTCTTTTCGGCGGCTTCTTCTCTTCGTGCATGTATTGTGTCATGAAATTGACGCAGAACAAAACGTGGAAACGTTTTTTATCGCTGAAAGCCGTTGCGGCGATTTGCATTGCACTCCTGATGGCAATTTTGCACGATGCCGCCGTTGCTCTCTTCGGGCTTGGTGCGAGTAAACTCGGCGTACTCGGCGTGTCGGTCGGTTACACCGTTTTTATGGCGTTTTCCATTATGGTCGGAAACTTCAATGGTTTTCTGACGGGGGAATGGCGCAACGCCGGAAAGAGAGCAGTCCGCTGGATATTTGTCGGCATTATCGTCCTCGTCACTGCCGTTTGCATCCTGGGGCTGGGGAAATATTTGGACGTTTAAGGTTTTCGCGGAAGTGCCGGAAACGAGACTGTAAACATGTTCTCCAACTCGTCTTTCCGGCAGAAGCCTTACTTTATTTTGACATTCGGATCAACGCGTTTTCTTTCGTCAATTTCCTGATGCACCGCTTTAAGATCATCCTTGGTGGCTTCCTCAATCGCATCGGGATCACCCGCCGCCGCCCAGTCTAGGGCTTCCACCTCCGACGCGTCTGCCTGCCCCCATTGAAAGGGAACCTCCTTGAAGGTAGCATGTTCGCTGATCATGTTAATGACTTTGCGCTCAATGATCTGATTCCGCAAAATGTCCATTTCCCCCGCTTTTTCGATCTGGGCACGCACCCGACGGGGAGACGAACCGCTCTGGGCAGCAATCAACGCCACCTCAGTTTCATAATCTTCGGGAGTATCGACGACGCTTTCAACTTCGGCAATCTTTTCGAGAATGAAATGCTCCTTCAACGCTTGAGCCGTTGCAACGGCACTGTTTTGCCGAATCGTGTTCAACTGGGCAACGATGTCCTCTTGTGTATAACCGCTGCGTTGCAATTCCATGACCGTCCGGCGGAATTCCCGCTCCGATTGCCGCTTCAATAGGCTTGCTGGCAGTTCCCAAGTTGCCGCAACGGTCAATCCCTCTGTAATCTGTTGACGCGTCCGGCGATGCTGTTCGTGTTCCAACTGCCGTTTCAGAGAATCAAGGATCGAATCCCGCAAATCCGCCTCGTTTTCATAACCGAGCCGATTGAGAAAGGCTTCGTTGACATGGGGAAACGATTCCCGCTTCACTGCCGTAACCTCGAATACCACGTCCACCGTTTTTTCTCTGTACTCTTCGTTGGGCGCGTCTGCCGTCAATGTAAGCGGGGCTGTAAACGTGTCCCCCTTCTTGGCTCCGACTGCCAGTTTATCGAAATCGGAGATCGAACCATCGTGAAATGTTACCGTCGGGCAAACTTTGACCAACTCCTCTTTGGCTTCGTTCAACACATCGTCGCCGGACTTGACTGTAACATTGGTTTCGAGGAAATCTCCCACAGCGGCGGACTCGTCCGTTTCCACGATGTCGCTGTACATGGAGAGAACCCTTCGGACGGCTTTGTCTACGTCTTCGTTGGTGAATTCCCGAACCGGTTTTTCGATGGTGAGTCCTTTCCATTGCGGCAGGTCGAAATCGGGACGAACCTCAATGGTGAACTCGAATATGTAGTCTCCTTCTTCCGGCAAGACCAATGCTTCCAAGTCGATATCCGGTTCGCTGATCGGCGTGAACTCTGCTGATTCGTTGACTTGTTCCAGAGCGTCGATGGCGAGAACGTGTTTGATGCGTTCGGTAATTTCTTTGCGGAATCGGCGTTCGACCAGTTTTCTGGGTGCTTTTCCTACGCGAAAGCCGGGGACGTAAGCGGTTTTTTCCAGTTCGGCGTATTCGTTCTGAAAGTAGGTTTCCACGTTGGCACGCGGAATGGTTACTTTGACGCGGCGTTCGCAGGCACTGACTTTCTGTACCTCGGTAGCGAGGTCTAACACTGTTTTGGCTTCTTCTTGTTCGGGCGTGAGAGGTTCTTGATCGGACATAGTTTTTAATGAGACTGTTTCTGAAAACCGCAACTATGGGGGGAGAGGAAACGAAGAGCGGGCGAACGGGTTCGAACCGTCGACAACGACGTTGGCAACGTCGTGCTCTACCAACTGAGCTACGCCCGCATCAGTCGGTACGATTATATTCTTTTTTTTCCCTTTTGCAAGACGGGGGTAAAACGTCATCTGCTGTCTGCTGTCTCGCAACGCCGCCGAGCCAGGTGTTCACCGAGCCCGAAACAGAGTCCGGTGTTCACCGAGCCTGTGGCGTAAGCCAGGCAGGATTCGTCATTGCTTTTCCTGACGCTTGCTGACGTTCGTGATGTTAGACTCCGCCTTGAAAATTGAAATCGGAGATTGAAAGGTAACGCACGGAGCAAGCCGCCGTGTCAAGCGCTTTCAAAGAGTGACGGTACTGGGAGGGCCCCGTCGGTGTCCAGCCGCCCAGATGCCAACATAATGAACCGACGGAGCCCTCTGCGACTCGCCCAGAGCAGACGAGATAAGGTACTTGTATTACCCGTATGCGTTCAGCCGACCCACATTGATTTGTTGATCGGAACGTTGTCCAGTGAGAACGACGAACGATGAATACTCACTGAACCTTTTTTAGTGCCTTTCAATTTTCCGATACAATTTTCATTTTCAAAACAAGAAAAAGCAAAACGATAGCCCGCTTCACCGATGCCGTTTTGCCCGTTGACGGAAAAACTTACGTAACTCCACCAGAAAATCGCTGCCCGACTCGATCCGAAGTTGATCGATCCTGCACCGTTGGAGAGCGGCTTCAATGTGTCCGTGCGTCCTCTGAAAATGTTCCGCCAATGCTTGGCGAACCTGTGCGCTGCCGCAATCGACTTCCCGCCATTCGCCGGTCTCCGCATCTTGCAGCGAAATCAAACCGACCGCCGGAAACATTCCTTCCCGCTTGTCCGTCAACATCATGGCTATCACGTCATGCCTCCTCGCACAAATCGACAACGCCTTCTCCGTCGGCGTTTGATGGTGCAACTGATAACGCTTACGTCCCGGTCGAAAAATTACGGAACCTTGATGTTGCCGGATGTCGGACATCATCCCTTCGATCTTCCACTGCTGTTGCGATGCCTCGGCTTGCTTTTGAAAAACGTGCTCCTCCGGCAACAGACCGGTTACAAAAAAGTCGCTCAACACGAAAACGACCGCTCGTTGCTTTTGTGTCCGATTGACATATTCTAAGGCAGACAGCAGATCGGTATGCTCTCCCGTCGGTTCGGCAACGATCAATTCCCGAAGCAGATGCAGTACATAGGCTTTGCCTTTTCGAGGACGATAAAAACGGAGCACCCGATCCGCAAACGTAAGGAGTCCGACTTTATCGTTGTTTTTCAGAGCGGAAAACATCAATGTTGCCGCCGTTTCGATAGCAGTGTCAATTTTAGAGCGTTGGGAACCGAAGATTCCCGATGTGGAAACATCGACGAGAAACAGGATCGTCAGTTCCCGCTCTTCGACGAACCGCTTGATGAAAGGCTTGCCGGTGCGAGCGGTCACGTTCCAGTCAATGGATCGAATATCATCGCCGGGTTGATATTCCCGGACTTCGCTGAATTCCATACCGCGTCCTCGAAAGACGCTTTTGTATTGTCCTGCAAAGAGTTCGTTGACCGTCCGCCGAGCGACGATCTCGACTTGTCTGACCTTTTTGAGCAGTTCGATAACATCAGGCATAGAGCGGCTATTGTACCAAAATGCGGCGGCGTTCGGAATAGTCCGGGACTTTGTGAACTGTCCTACTTCTTTTCCCGTAGCACTCGTTTCGTGATCTTGCCCGTAGAGTTCTTCGGCAGTTGATCGACGAACTCGACCCGCTTCGGACATTTATACAGTGCCAATCGGTCTCGACAGTATTTTTGCAATTCCTGTGCTGCAACCTCTGCACCGGGAGCAAGCGTTACGAACGCCACTACGTCTTCGCTCAACGTCTTGTCGGGAATTCCCACCACCGCCGCTTCCAAGACCGCCGGATGATGATGCAACACCTCCTCGATCTCCCGCGGATAAATGTTCATGCCGGCGCGGATGATCACATCCTTCGCCCTGTCCACGATAAAAAAGTATCCGTCGGAATCCATTTTGGCAATATCACCGCTGCGGAACCAGCCCCCTTCGAGGAACGCCGCCGCCGTTGCTCCAGAATCGTTGTAGTAACCTTTCATGACATTGTGTCCCCGAATGACCAATTCACCGACTTCATCGACATCGGCAAACGTTCCGTCTTCTCGAACGATCCGAACCTGCGTTCCGTAGATTTCGGGACCAATGGACCCCGGCTTGTTCAACGCATCAAAAGCGGGGGTCATGCACGCGACCGGACTCGTTTCCGATAAGCCGTATCCTTCGTTGATGGTGATACCGAACACTTCCTTGAAATCGTGATAAATCGCCACCGGTAAGGATGCTCCGCCGCTGACCGCCGCTTGGAGCGAAGAGAGATCGTACTTGTAGCGGCGTTGGTTTTGAAGTATCAAGTTGTACATCGTCGGCACCGCAGCAATATGTGTAACCCGATGTTTTGCCATTTCGCCGAGGGCGCGGCGAGGTTCGAACTGCGGAACCATCACGATTTTTGCTCCCGCAATGATCGACGCATTTTGAACGGCGGTCTGCCCAAAACTGTGAAACAACGGCAACACTGCAAGCGTTACGCTGTCCGATTGGATACGCAAAGTATGCGGTTCCTTGGAGTAAAACGCGTTGGAATAAATGTTGAAATGACTCAACTCGACTCCTTTGGATTTGCCGGTCGTTCCCGATGTGTACAGAATGACGGCGGTGTCGTTCGGCGACCTGAGACAACAATCGACGGTACCGGAAACTTCATCGACAAGTTCATCGAGAATGAACCGTTTTTGTCCTTCGGGAAACAGTTCGGGAGACAGATTTTTCTGGTCGGTGCCGACAAAAAAAAGTTTTTGGCACGTTTCGGCTTGGACAAAGGCGGCGGCACCTTTTTCGGCAAAAGTGTGCCAGACGACCATGAATTTTGCGTCGGAGTGGTCGAGCAGGTCGGCAATTTCATTTGCCAACAAGAGCGTATTGAGGGGGACAACGACTCCGCCCGCCCGAAGTATGGCATAATAGACGGCGGTGAATTCCGGCACGTTGGGAGCGAGGAGCAGGACGTGGTCTCCCTGCTTCATTCCTTGTTTGAGCAGGGCATCGGCGATCTTTGCCGTCCAGCGTTCGAGTTCGGCGTAGGTGTAGAAGCGGTCTTCACAGACGACCGCCGGTTGCTCGGCAAACTTTGTTGCCGAATCCAAAAGACATGATGCTATATTTAATCCCATTGGTTGTTATTGTACCGTCTTCGGCGGCAGAGTGCAAGGGATTAGGCTTTCGCGGAATGACAGGCTAAGACATGAAAGCCGGGAACACAGCAACGTGCAGCGGCCGGACAACACGCCGAACGATCCGGTCGCTCCACTGCGTTACGCTCCCGGCTTTCATTTTTTGCTCAAAATTTTCCGGCGAAAGCCTTACCTTATTTTGTCGCTAGAAAAAATGAGGTTGCCTTTTCTTTATTTTTTTTTTATGTCTGGGATGGGTGGGGGACATTGTTCGTGGGGAGTTTGACACGGTTCGTGAGTGTTTGGATCCCTGTCCCCAGTCCCCAGTCCGCTAACAAGTATTTTTTGAATTTTTTGTTTTTGTTCCTTTTTTTTCCGAACATTCCTTCCTTTTTCACGTAGTAGATGAAGAGGCGAAATGGTTTCGCCCTTTTTTTCCAC
>Ga0099364_10010358_pt1 | contig 12816 bp, 12 predicted proteins | sample TergutTh196P3_FD_73070 | JGI IMG/M metagenome (GOLD analysis project Ga0099364, IMG submission 73070) | Microcerotermes parvus P3 segment gut microbial communities from Pointe-Noire, Republic of the Congo - Th196 P3 | ecosystem: Host-associated > Arthropoda: Insects > Digestive system > Gut ... | reverse complement strand
TCTCGCAGCAACGGAAAGAATCAGGTAAAACAAAGTAAAACTAAAATTTTTTATTGTCTCAATGCCGCTCTCGCAGCAACGGAAAGAATCTGCGACAGAACTCCTAACAATCAAAGCTGTCAAGCGTCTCAATGCCGCTCTCGCAGCAACAGAAAGAATCTATGCACGAGGTAGCGATTGTGCAAATTAATGGGTCGTCTCAATGCCGCTCTCGCAGCAACAGAAAGAATCATGGTAACCGTAGCAAAATCCAACAAAAAATTTGTCTCAATGCCGCTCTCGCAGCAACAGAAAGAATCGTGGGAAAATGATGAATTTCTTCTCTTGGAGTGAAGTCTCAATGCCGCTCTCGCAGCAACAGAAAGAATCCATCATTGACAATAGCAACAACGCAGCTGCCGATTTCTCAATGCCGCTCTCGCAGCAACAGAAAGAATATAGGAATTACGTTATGGTTTATCCTGTATGTAGGTCCAAGTCTCAATGCCGCTCTCGCAGCAACAGAAAGAATCAGAGTAAGGATTATGCCTATGTGTCGCATTACGGCGTCTCAATGCGGCTCTCGCAGCAACAGAAAGAATCCTTCCAAAGGAGAACATTGTCGAATCAGGCGGAGCGTCTCAAAGCCGCTCTCGCAGCAACAGAAAGAATCAAGCAAGGTGAATTTCACGTTGAGGAAGTAGCCTTCCGTCTCAATGCCGCTCTCGCAGCAACAGAAAGAATCGTAGTCGCCACAATAACAGCGAAAATGAAAGAAGAAAGTCTCAATGCCGCTCTCGCAGCAACAGAAAGAATCATGGCAGAAGCGACCGTCAGGAAAAGTGGCTGGTGTCTCAATGCCGCTCTCGCAGCAACAGAAAGAATCACGTGTTCGTGGTGTCTATGTGCTGGCTTGTTTGTCTCAATGCCGCTCTCGCAGCAACAGAAAGAATCAACCTCATAATAAGTGGATTAAAAAAATCAATTCTTTCCGTTTAAAAAATAGGCCATTCATTATCAAACCGTTAGATTCTTTCCTTAAAAAGTTCGCAAATGTACGATATTTTTTTGTGAAATACAAGCAATTTTTTATGCAATTTTTTATTTGACACTTTATTATAAGCCGGTTATGATATAAAAAAACTTCGCAAATGTTTTTTTGATTCAACCCAAAAAGGACATTTGCGAAAAACGCCATTTTGGTCGTTTTTGTAACTGCAAGAAAACCAAAGCAATATGTCAAAGAGCGATGTGTTAAGAAAACATAATTTTCGCAAATGATTTGGCTAAAAAATAAAACAGCGACATTTGCGAACTTTTTTAATCCAGTAAAAACTGCTGAAAACCGTATTTTTGCTGAAAAACAGCATGTTATATCTTTTCGAAATCTTCGCAAATGTTTTCATGACTTTTTAGAATATTTCAACTGTATTTGAGGCTCTTTTATGCTCCAGTTGATAAACTATCTGACAGCGGAAATGGATGTGGTAAATCGCCTGTCGCCTTAATGCCGCTCTCGCAGCAATGGAAAAAATCAACCTCTGGAAATAATTAGTGGATTAAAGAAAATCAAATCAATATGTCAAAGAACGCAGTGTTATGAAAACGTAATTTTCGCAACGGGTTTAATTTTTGGTCTCTCTCTGTACCAGTTCATCGCTAAAATCGTGAATATAGTCTTGTAATACCATCACATCGGGGTTATATTCAACCAAATCCGTATTATCCTGTCTTGTATAGATTAACCCTCTGTTTCCCTTGATTGCATTCAAAGTCATTACTCCTGAAATGATGGATGTACCCGGACTGATATTGACGAGAATATGCTCATCCTCGTATTTTTCTTTTTTCTGAAGATAATAAATGTGGAGATACAGTTCTTTTTCACATTGTTCGAACTCATTATATTCAACGGGAGCAGTAAAATGAAACTTTATCGTTTCACTGTCGAAATTGAGACTGTATTGAGCATTAAGACAGTTAATAATAAGTTTGCTTAAGGCATCGGTGATAATGTTATTACTGATTTTTTCGACAATTATGTTCGTGAATTGTGAAACAACATTTTCAACGCTTTCCGGTATTTTTTTCCTGTTGATAATCTCGGCGATTTTTTCTGCGTTTTTTAGATTGATCCCTTTAAAATTTTCCGAAACGTTTTTAATAATTATTTCTCTAAAAACATCATCCAAAATCCTGTCATCTTTAGCATCATCAGTTTTTGCAAGAATCATCATGCTTTCTTCAATAATCTTTTCGATCACATTTTTACAGTTCTCAACAATAGTTTCCCTGTACGCTTTAAAATGCGGATACAATTTATCCTTTGAAGCCGCTTCCTCATAGATTAATATTTCCTCCGCTGTTAATCCGTTTTTGGACGCCTCCTCTTCATAGATGAAAATATTAGTTCTTATTCCCCATAATAACTTATTTGACAATAAAATCAGTACTTTTTCGATATTTTGATACTGTTCAAAGGGTTTGAGCACGAGTGATAAGTTAGTTGTCATTTCTCTTTTTGGTTTGTTATAACTATACTTCACATCAGAAATACCCGTCACCAATACTTTTCTTTTTGCATTATCCACCTTACTATGTTTTTCATCGTAAAATGGCTTTAACCTGATTGCCGACAGTAATCCAACAATATAAACGAAAGGAATACAAATGTTTTGTTCTCCTTTAGTTAATTCTATGAAAGCGTTTGGAATCCATTCCATACATAAAATAAAATAGAAAATAAACGCAATGTCTAATATATTACCTGAAAAAGAATTTCGGATTAATAATAATATTTTTTTTTGAAAAGTCATTTTACTATAATTCTTTTCGTCTTTTTGTCCTTTTTTTCTGAATATAAAATCCCTGTTAATAATTACGGATACGATCAGAACGCAAAACCCTGCGATGAGGATTAATGATTCCCATCTCAAGAAACAACTATTAGTCAAATAGTCAATTATTAATGTAATAACAATAATGGACAGGATCGTTATGCAACCCCAAATCTGATTCTTTTTTTTCATGATGATGTCAATTTATAATTTCTAAATTTTATAATAAAACGCGTTTCATTTGATACAAAAGTATCTTTTTTGTAGGTACATTTACCATAAAACCCTGTACCCAATACTGAAATAAAAACTTTCCGTGCCATAATGTTAAATATTTAATTTTTCTTCCTTTAAATCCGCTGCTGTTAATAATCCCTTAATTCCCAAAATCTTAAGCCGTTTGTTGATGGCTTTCATGCGCGATTCGTTAAACGTTTTGGGCGTAAATTTATGCTTCGTGAAGATATACGGATTTACCTGCACGCCAAAATCCTTTGATATAGCGGCCAATTTGTACATGATTTGGTCTAAATTGTCAGCCGCTGAAGGCAAGGGATTCGACAACGACAATTTACATTCTCCAACAAAGAGTTGGTTTTCAGCCGTCCATATCACATCAATCTCATTATCGTTTATTTTTTCGGAATCACCTCTGAACAGTTTTATCCCTCCATAAATATATCCTTTCTGCAACTGCTTTTCATTTTTTATCCGGTGGAAAATTTCACGCTCAAATTGAAACCCCTTATCATTCGCATGTTTTTCGGTTTCTTCGATCCTCAAACCGCATAACAACAAATATTCCTTCACATTCACCCTGTATTTCAACGGGATAAACGATGAGGTAACCACATTTTCAATTTTATTCTTCCCGAGGGGAATGTAATAAAATTCCGCATAAAATCTGGAAAAAAAGGCGTAACAGCCCATCGACATGATTTTAGTCCCGCAGGTAAGGTTCACAATATACCGGTCTTCTCTCGAAAATCGAAACGACTCAAGTTTTAACAGCACTTCATTCATATTTTCCTCCGATACCTTGATCCGTAGAACCGATTGTTCGGGAAGATTCAAAGCCTTCTCCAACCGATAACCGCTACCGCGATTCATCATTTGCTCAGTAGAAATAAACAACAGCCTGTCATACTTCCCCTCCATCTCTTTTATGAAAAGATAGTCGGGAAGCAGATGGTCGCTGATGAGGGAGATGAGATTGATCATATCGAATTAATTTCTTTTGGGATATATCTTTGTAATTGAAATATCTATACCATCTTCCACTGTTTCATATATCTCATCTATCTTAATTTCAACCATATCTCCAATGCTATATTTATTAATTTTCGAATACTTGCTGATTTCATATTTGCATCTGATTTTCTCTTTATTGCTTCTGTCAGTATTGTCAAAAATACAAATCATATCATTTTCATTGAGAAAACAACGATAATTATTCCCTGTCGTCAACCGAAACCCTGCTTTTTTTTCCAAATCCTCAATTAGAAAGCTCTTCGGGTTATTTTTTATAGAAATATGATCAATGGGAAATAGTGGAGTATTTGAGATAATTTCCGAATATTTTAGCAGATATTCTTTCTTTTTATCGTAATTACTCTTTCCTGTTTTAAATTCATTTTCCTTTGGATTTGTAGACATTTTCATGTACGTAAAAACATCTTCTTTTTCGGCAGAAATACCTTTTGTCATAGCAATTAATTCCTTGATTTGAGGTGTGTTTTTCCATTCTTCTTCTAAAAAAGCATCCATTTTTTTTTCGAAAATAGTCATATATTCTGTTTCCTTACCTTTTAATGCGCCAGATAGATGCGCTTCTAATTTTATCTTTCCATATCCTAAAGGTTTTCCATATCCAATGTTATGATAACAATTATTATTATGCAAAGTCAAAGAGGTAAGAATAGCGCCTATTTCCAATGGGCATAAATTATGAAAATGTATTTTCGATGTAAACTCAGCTCCGCTTTTAAGAAGGAACATGGGAGTTTCCATGTTTCCGGTACCACTATTTGAAATAATTTTATTGCGAACCGGATATCTTTTTCTTCCGGCGATGCGTTTCACATTATCCCAATTTTGAAATTGATTATTTTCGTTCAGCCCTAAATATAAGGGATAATAAGAAGAGTGTGGCGAAGAAGATACAGATATTGTTTCTTTAGTTTCCGGAATAATATTTTTTGTGCCCATAGCATGGCAAAATTGTATTCTTCCTTTCAAAGAGCGATCATAGGTATTTCCAAAAATACATTCACATAAATCTAATTTTGGTTGCTTTTGTTTGTTATCCGGATTTTTTAAAGAATCGCCAATTCCGTCAAAAACTGACTTTTTATAAGGAAATTTATACAGATAAGAAAGCCCTATGCTATGAATGACATTGTCTGATTCATACTGAAAGAATACAGGAATTTCTTCTCCTCTTATCAATTTCTTATTCCAGAACTCAGCAAAGTCAGGAGTGTTTTTATGAATGGATTTAAACGCATCGAATACTTTTTTGGGAACGGTTATCGGAACATTTTCAGTATAAGGAAAAATAAATTCTTTTTCTTTGCCAACCCACATGCCCATTTCTTCTGTAAAGGGATTCCTTTTGTCTTCCTTATACTCTCGAACTCCGGGCTGTCCTGTCAAAATAATTGTTCCGGTTTTCCCTTCAAAGGTTCCTTCAACTAAATAATCTCGGGATGATAAAAACTTTTTGTTAAATTCTTTATCGTTTTTTTGAATAGAAGTTAAAGCTGTAAATAACTCTTTGTATTTTAACATTGCATTACGACCTTCTCCTTTCCTGAAATTGTTCGGATTGGTAATAAAACTATACAATTTTGTTTTCAACTGTTTGTCTATTTCTTGAATTGAAAGCCTTTTAGGTTCTCCACAATCAAAAAGAACTGCATTGTCTCCATCTAACTGAAGCCAACCACAATGAACTTTTTTCATTTTATTTCGATAGGATTCATTATTGAGGTCTCTAAGTCCAAAACTGTCATTTTCAACTTGTGTCATCTTCCCGAAACTCATAATTTCCAACACATTACGGATTGCTCCTTTAATTGAGGTTGCCGGTATGAAATAACGGCCATTGATGTTGCTAAATGATTTGTAGCTCTCCGTTTGTTTCTCCGCTTCCTCTTTCGTATGTCCATTGCGAACAAAGATTGGCGTTTCTGCCGTAATCTTCAGTTTTATGGTTCCGCTTTCACCATCTTTAAATGGAATATCATGCGATATTTGGTCTGCCCAGTCCGGAAAAAATACTTTTTCCGATAACGGTACAAAATTGAAGGGCGCTTTTATTGTTGCCATATTATTTTTCCTCCTTTACTTTTAATTCATTTTCAAATCCGACAAATACAAATGCGGCAGGCTGTAATACCTCCATGCCCTTGCAAAATTCATCTATTTCAGGCTTCCAGTATTGCCTGAATTTTAGCTTTGAGGCGTTAATCCTGTTTGGAATAAATCCTTTTTCGTCGAAAACCCAATCATCCGGTATATTGTTCAAATCAAATTGAATAACATAATGTTTGCCATCTACATACTTGATACTGTATGATAAATTTGCATCTTTACTATACAATTGTCCTTCAATGATGAAAGGATTGCTTTCGTTTGTAATCTCTTCAAAAGTAATTTGCTTACCTGAATTTGATGCCACTAATTGCAGCGATCCAAGTGTTGTCCCATTCAAGAAAGTGGGTTCTTTTGAATCGCTCCTCCAAAGATATCCTTCGTAAACTAAGTCTATGTCTATATCCTTGAGAGTAGTTACTGTTGAATCATTTACCTTTTTCATTTTTTATAACCATTTTCAATTATTTTTCCTGTAAAACATCCATGTCCACGGTTTGTGCCTCCGCCAAGCGGTAGCATGCCTTTTGCTATGTCAAATAACGAATCCTTAAATGCCTGTTTGATAGTATTGTCTTTCAAGGCTTCGCCTTTTACTTTGAATGTAAGCGTATAAGTATCATCTTTTCCATACATTACCTCTTCCGAAAATAATGCGCCGTCAATAGCCCCGCCTGTGAAACGGTCGATAGAGACATGATTCAGAATTTTTGTAGGATCACTTTCTCTTTTACGAATGACATCTGAAATCATTATGTTCCCCCGTGCAGCATCTTTTTCGTTTTCAGAGGTATATCCGAATAGCACTTTTACCGCTTTATTATTTCCCCCAACATGTTCTAACATTTTTGCTGGTATTTCCTCCTTTTTTAATCCCTTAGTAATTTCATCCACAAAAATGCCATTTAGCCTGTTATAATGAAATGCTACCCGGTGGGACAAAGCACCCTTAACCGAGCTTCCGGGTATCAGGACACAGTCAATTACTATTTGAGGCGCTAAATTTGATTCCCATTCAATAACTGCTTCCCTGACAGGCGTCATATCCGACTTTTCATCACCGAAGCCGGAACCGAAAAAGAAGAAATCTTCAGGTTTAAGTTCTAATTGACAGGTTACCCATTCCATGTCTTTTGTCTGAAGTTCTTTCGTCTTATCTGTTACAATGCCGGATTTTTTCCAAAACGGATCGTTTAATGATGATGTTTTCTCAATGTATGCCTCTCTTTGTTTTTTATTGTTTTTCAAATCCAGCAAGGCGTACAGACATTCTTTTATTTCAAACTCCCCATGTCCTGAGCGCGTTCCCGAACCTATGCATAAAGTGTCTGATGCCAAATGAGTGATGACCTCATCAAAAACAGTTGCAGTAGCGTTTTCTGAAACCATTTCGATCTCGAAACAAAAACGGGTACCTTTATATACGACCTCTTCGTCAAACTTGCCTTTTTCTTCAGATGTACCTTTTGCGTTGATTCGTACATGCTGGCGAACCGGTAAATTTTCGAAATGAGTCAGGTATTGGTCATCGAATACATTTAATATTAGTCCATCCGCCACGTCTCCCGCTTTGTTTTGAACAAGGTGTGCAGAAGAAAAAATGATCTGTGAGCCTTCGCCTGAGCTTTCTTTTTGTCCTTTTTTGCCTCCCTTTTCTTTCTTTTTCTTCTCGGCTTCTGTTATGTTACATCCAAAGAACTTTTCCGCAATCTCAATACTCATGGCATGACGGACAATGCCGGCAACAGCAGTGCCGGGAATATAGGGCAATCCGTTTACATCACGGGCTACAAGATGATCGCTCATAAATCCCTTTTCGCCCGATCCGACTGAAATGGGTGTTATCGCTTCAATGATTATCCTTGCTAAAAAGCGATGCGTATATCTTCTCTTTTCCATGTTACTTTTTCTTTTTATTACTGTTTTTACATATCTTGGCCATCTCGGCAGCCAGATTAATCAATGCCATTTGAGCATTTGCTCCGGTTAATTTTTCGTCAAAGAATTTTTTAAATTTCTCAAACCGTCTTTTTTCATCCCATTTATCCCTGGCCACTCCACTTGTCAGATAGGCTGCTGCAACGGGTTTCCCGTTTCTGTCTTTTGTTTTCGTAAACAGTTCCTCCTCTAATTTGGCTTTAGTCTTGTGCTGCATTGCTATTTGCCGGATACTTCCCCATTGCGAAGCAAATGATTCTCCTTCAAATCTTGAGCTGTTATCATCAATAAATTCATTGACTAATTTATAGGTTTCCGTTCGCAGGTTAGCTGCTTTTTCTTTTTCTTTGAGAAACTTGAAAAGATCGCTGTCGTGCGAAACATTCGCATCTTTTTCCTGCTTTTCCTCTTCTTTACAGGGTATCAACCGATAGATTGCCAATCCGTTGGATTCATCATCCTCTTTGGCTCTCAAAAAATCCGGATTTATCAACACCTTCCCAAACCCTTCATTCCGGTATTGTCCGACGAATCCATTTCCAGTATATTCAATCGTTTGCGCATCTGCTTTTTTCCTGATATAAAAGACGCTTCCTTTCTCTATCCCGCAACGGTCGGTATCGCGCGCCTGGCGTTTGAAATTCCAGGGTGCATATTGAAATGTGCGGATTTGCGACTTTTCCCAATCAATAGCGCCTCCGGTAACCTCAAAATCTGCTGCTGCCGGTTGAAATGTCGGCATTCCGTATTCATCCAAAAAAATCAGACGGGCATCGGCATAGACGAGAATATAATCTTTCGGAGGATGATTGAACGCTTCCATACTTGTGATTGCATCGGGCATTTCTTCAATGTGTACCAATCCATACTGTGCAGTGCGTGAGCGTCCTACTCTCCGGTTGCCTGTTAATGCGTTTTTGATTTGCTCCTGTATTTCATCGGAAACAGTATCATTCATTGTCACCTCAAATATCCAGTTGCTTTCGGGCAGCAAGGATTCATAGCCGTACATCATCTGGTCTTTTGACCGTCGTTTATCCCTGTCATAAGCCGATTTAATGGCAAATGATTTGTCGACCTTCACCTCAATGGCCGTATCGTTTTCAAAAATATAAAAACCGGATCGGAGCTGTTTGGGTTGAAGGTCTATGAAATCCGGTTTGTCGGGGTCGTTTACTGCATGGTGGATATACAAGACATTTTTGTTTTTCAGTTTAGGCTCATACATGGATGCAGGAACCCGCAAGGAGCGTCTGTATGGCTTTTCTACTACTTTACCCTCCGTGTCTTTTTCTTGCAGAAAAGGATGGGCATCTCCAAAGCGGACTTTGCCGCTATGAAAAATTTCTAAACAGCGTTTGTTTTGCTCCTCGGTATTGTCATCCTTATATAAACTGCCTGCTGCTATTCCGAGGAAATTGTTGCCGGGGATAAAATCCAGGCTTTCCTGATTGCCTTCTGTGGCTGCCCGTTGATTTAATATGACGTCCGTCAATAACGTACATTTAAATAATACTGTTTTCATTTTATACCTCCTTCTTCATTAATGATTTCAAAAGAACATCTGCCTAAACCCCTGTTTCTGTTTTGGCCAAGCCGCTTGATAAATTTCAGGCCTTCCTCCAGTCTTTTACCAAACCCGATTCCTTCGATTTTACCGGTTTCGTTTTCAACAAAATAACTGTCGGGGACATCTAATATCTCACCTGTCAATTCGCAGGGGATGGTTACTTCCATTTTTCTCAGACTGTGCTCATCGGCAACTCCTTTTTTATCAATTGCCGTTGACGCAACTGTTCGGTATAAGTGTCCTTGCAGTTGTCCTTTACGAATCGCTATTCCCAGTTCCTTATCAATGGACGCACTGGTGAAAAAACAACAGCCCAGCTTTCCCTTTTCCTTTGTATCGAAAACGCCAAAGACTTTCTTTATATCGTCATCGAATTTTTGTTCGGAAATCGCATTGATTTCTTCCACAGCTTCCAACAGTAATCCCTTAACTGTTTTCCCCGGCACAAAGGGAAGTCCATCTTTATCCTTAATTACCAGCATGTCCAAATCAACACCGGATGATAATCCCGAACCGCAATGCCAGTCAGAATAAAACTTGATTTTATAACTTATATTCATTTCTTGTCCTTTTTATTTGTGTTTTTTGTAATTATGTTGATTGAACTCAAAGCCAGCATATCGTGAAAAGGTATCCGGGTTATATTGTTCTTGCCGGCTTTTAACGACTCATATTCTTCATCAACAAAATTTGCTGCAAAGTTTGAAATTTCTCTCATCCTTTTCATTTTCTGGTTTGCAAAACCGACATCGTCAAACAACAGGCTAAGCCATTGCCTCAGATTGGCTTTAACGCCTTTTGCATCCTTCCCTTTCAAATCTTCCACTTTTTGCATCAGTACTTCAACGGTATGATTACATTTCCCGTTGAATTGCAGTTCGTTTGCTTTTTCTCCGCAATAATACGGCCCGTATTCAAATGAAAGATTGGCTTTTTGAGGGGTTAATTCTCTTTGAACAATTTCTTCAAAATCCTCCACGAAACTATCCTGCACCTTATGAAACATTAAACAGGAAGGAGGTAATGCTGTTGCCTGTTCACCTGATAACCCTCTTGTTGCCTTTTTTGCTCTTTTGCAGAGACTTTCTGCCAGATGAACTGCATAATGAAACGGATAGGATGACTTTACAAATGCTATTCCGGCACATGCGGTGAGGCCATTTTCAACAGCTTGCATGCTTGATTCATTTTCCAGCGCCAAAGACTTCAACCCTAATTTCCCCTTTTCGTTTCCCTCTCTTTCCTTATCTTCTTTTCCTCTGGAAGCGGCCTCGAATTTTTCCAGGAAGGTTTTTGTGTACTTCATGGCTAAATCTGCCCTGCAAATCAAAGTTAAATCGTCGCCTCCCAGAACAACGGGACGAATTGGGACCTTGCATGAAGGTTCGCCTTTCGCTTTATTATTTTCTAAAAAATCGTTCTCGTACGGTTCTTCCGGCAAATCTTTCTTGACAGATGCTTCTTGAAAATCGTTTTCGACTGATGCAAATGCCTGTTGTGCTGCATATTCAGTAATAAGGCTTACCGCTGACGAAATCATTTTCATATCGTTTTTATATTTTCCAACTTCCTGAAAAATACTTCCCATCCCATTACCATCGGCATGTATCACGGCAATCCAATCGTTTTCGCCGGTAATATCTTCGATATTATAAGCGATTTCATCATCTTTCAAGTCTTTATCAAAAGATTTTTTAATCAATGCTTTTATGGCTCCAGGTTTTTTGATTTTTTCATAAGAAGCGGCATCTATAAACTCGTCATCCTGTTCAACAACAGCCGGTAAGCCCGTCGAAGGCGCTCTGCTGATTGCCATTAACCCCAATGTCATCGAACGGGATACTTTGTTGCGTTGGGTTCGCAGTCGTTTTTCCAATTTGCTGGATTGGGTGGGATAGTCCGATTCATCTGCCAAAAGGGGAACGACCGCTTGACTGATCGTTATACCGGGCGCCATGTTCATTACCATACGTGGAAATTGTAAAACGGCCTGTCTACAATCTTCTTCTTTATCAAAAATGTGTTTGATGTTTCCGGCTGCGCGGACAATAGACTCCCCACTTCCTGCAAATTCATCAAATGCAGTCGTGCAAATTTGCTCCACCAATTCGCTCGCTCCCACAATCTCTTTCAGCTTGTTGGTCTGAAAGATGAATCCCTGTATCCCTTGTACAGAGGCTCCATAAAGATACTTTGTTTTACATTCGTCCATACTCATATAATTTTTATTACTTATCTTTCGCTTCTAACATCGTATAAAAATTCTCAAAACAATCCACGTTTTTTTTTCGCAAAAGTACAAAAAAATATTTAAATTCCATAAATCTATTAAATCTATTTTTAAATCTTAAATCCAGTAATTCAGCGTAAAAACAGAAGTCGGAATAATATTTTTAAATTTACTGCCCATTAATTTATTCATTACATGCTGGTACCATCTTCGACAGGATCAGCAACCATCTGTCCCATTAGGGACATTATATCGGTAGAAAACCGGATTTAAACATCTATTAGCGTGCCGTAGGTACGCAATTTATTACGTCCCTACGGGACTTTTTGGGGGGGGAGCATGTCCATTTTCTACCGATATTCAATCCCTAACGGGATTTTACAGCAACCCTCTGTCCCATTAGGGACATAATATCGGTAGAAAATCGGATTTAAACCATTTATTAGCGTGCCGTCAGGTACGCAATTTATTACGTTTCAAACGTGTTCTACCAAATATTTCGTCCCTAAGGGACGATGAATGGAGGAAAATATGCCTTTCTACCGATATTTTGATCCTACGGAGCAAAAGAAAAGTGCGAAACATGAGTAATTTTTTGTAATGCGAAAAAAAGATTTTTTAGTATGGATTACAAATCCATATACTCAAGACATTCGGATTGCAAATCCGAATGAACGAAAGAGGGACGAATGAACGAAAGTTACCTGCTAACTTTAGGGGGTGGGTACCTGCTAACTTTAGGGGTACGCAGCATCTTTTACCGCCGTATCTTTGCAGCAAAATTGTGACAGGTATGGGAATTAATAAAAAATTATTTATCAAATGTTTAACAAATGAAAAATTCAAAAACTATGGGATTAATTAAAAACAGGTACGGTTCTGCTCCC
>Ga0099364_10010357_pt1 | contig 12819 bp, 10 predicted proteins | sample TergutTh196P3_FD_73070 | JGI IMG/M metagenome (GOLD analysis project Ga0099364, IMG submission 73070) | Microcerotermes parvus P3 segment gut microbial communities from Pointe-Noire, Republic of the Congo - Th196 P3 | ecosystem: Host-associated > Arthropoda: Insects > Digestive system > Gut ... | reverse complement strand
TTTCGTCATCGCTTTTTCCATAAACTTCAAACGGCGGAGGAAATTGTCCGGGTTCCGCTTCGCCGTCATCGTCCGGTTCCATCTCGTCAACTGAGAGGACGTCTGCCGGGGATGGAAGATCCATTCCGACGGAATATGTATCCGCCTGAGTGTCATCATCATCCGTCTCGTCATAGTCCGAATTTTCTTCGTCATAAAGTTCGTCGTTTATATCTTCATCCAAATCGTCGTCCATTTCATCATCATCTTCATCGTCATTCTCATAGTGCGCTCCGCGTTCACCGAAGAATCCCATTATTTTATCGGTGAGATAATAATACGCGGATTGGAAAGGTGAAGTGAATCCAAAAAAGTACAGGGTGAAAGAAATCGCGGCCAATCCTATAAGAGTCGTCCCTATCGGGCCGACGTTCCTGAAGAGCCGTTCGGCTCCGTAAACGGCGCGTCCGGCATCGAGAATCGAACCCGGCGGCGGCGTGAAAAAGGCGGGCGGCATCTGCATAAGCCCAAGCGTCAAAGTAATGCAGAAATACAACAGCGCTACCCCCGCCGCCTGATTAAGCGGATTTGGAATCTTCTTTCCGAATATCACCGACATAAGAATATAAAGCGCGAAGAGAAGAATCAGAAGCGAACCGCCCCCCGCGTTGTAAATGATCGTGTTTTTTATCGTCCGCCCGAAATCGCCGGTTAGGTTCGTCAGAAGACTTGCGATCAGGAATATGTCGATTATGAATAAAATGATGCTTCCAATAAGCAGCGCTAATGCCAAAGATTCGGTGAAACCTGTGACTTTTTCCGCCCATGTTTGGAAGAATCCCTTGCCGGGGGATTTTTGGGCCGCCTGCTTCTTCTGCGGCGCCCTTTTTTTTGGGATGTTTTTTTTCGGCATTTTAGGCTTCCGCTCCCCCAACTATAAGATTTTTTATCAAAAGAGAAGGCTGTCCGTCGGTGACAGGCACTCCCTGCCCTGATTTGCCGCATGTGCCGGGGTCGAGCGAAAGTTCTCTTCCGACCGCTTCTATGTTGAAAAGCGTCTTTGGGCCGTTGCCGGCAAGAGTCGCTCCTTTTACCGCCGGGCCGATTCGGCCGCGCTCCACGAGGTAACCTTCGGTGACTTGAAACACGTAATCCCCGGAAGTGGGATTGACCTCGCCGCCGCCCATTTTTTTCACGAGAAGGCCGGATTCCATGGACGCCAGCATCTCATCAAAAGAAGTTTCGCCGGGAGTCACAAACGTGTTGCTCATTCGCGGAATCGGCAGATCACTGTATGACTGACGACGCCCGTTTCCCGTGATTGGCAGATCTCCCCTTCGAGCGGATAGTATATCCGTCATGTACATTTTAAGCGTGCCGTTTTCGACGAGAACATTGCGCGCCCCGGGCGTTCCCTCGTCGTCATAAGCGTAAGAACCCCATCTGTCCGGCAGCGTCGCGTCGTCGATTATCGTCACTATGGGATTTGCAACCTGCTGCCCTATTTTGCCTCGAAACGCGGAAAAATCTTTTTCCACAATATCCGCTTCAAGCCCGTGTCCGCACGCTTCGTGAATCATCGCGCCTCCCGACGTTCCATCCAGTAGAACAGTCATTGTCCCGGCCGGGCAAGGTTTTGCGTCCAGCATTGTCAGTCCCCGCGAGAGAGCGGCCATCGCCACCGATTCAGGCGTCGCGCCGTCGGAATTCCAAAATACGTCAGCTCCGCAGGTCATTGATCTTGATTCGTAACCGGTCTCTACCGTCCCGTCTTTCTCGAGCACTATGAAGACGCGGAACGACGTGTAAATGCGCTCGTCCCGCAAGAGAGAACCGTCGCCCTTTACTATAAGAATTGCTTTACGTGACGTGCTGAAGCCGAATGTAATCTGCCTGATATATTCGCAGCCGGCTCTGAGGGATCGGTCAAGATCGCTCAGAAATCCCGCGTCGAGCGTGGGAATTGAAAGAGCCGAATCCGCCAATAAATCCGCCTCGCCTGAGATATCAGGAATCGCCAGACCGGACATATCGGCCGCCTCGCGAGCCGCCGCGCCCGCGTCGGATATTTTTGTACCCATTGTGTGCGCGTAAACGGAATTGCCGTCAATTATCAGACGAACGCCGACGCCGCTTCCTCTTGAGGACGACATCGTGTCCATACGTCCGTTGTCATATCTGACGCTGTGACTTGCCGCTTTCGCGGCGTACAGATCCGCATAATCGGCGCCGCGCCCGCAGGAAATACTGGAAATTAATTCACTTATTTCGCGCAATCCAATCTCGATCCTTCCAGGTAATCATAATCATTAAGTAAACGTTCTATTTTTATACCCTCCGATTCGAATGCCGATATTATTTTTTCGGTCTCGTTCGCGTAATCCGCTGAACAAAAGATCGACAATAATCCCGGATCGTCCTCGTTTTTCACAAAAGCAACGCCATCGCAGGCGTCAATAATCCATGATATATAAAAAATTTCCTCTTTGGGAGCTTTCAGTAAATATCTGTGAAATCCGCTCACAACTATCTGCTTTCTCTTCTTTGAGCGTCCAGGTGCTCCCTGTAAGTCCTGGTAAATACGTGGCTTCCGTCAGCCTTCGCGAAGAAAAAGAGCATGTCCGTGTTCGCCGGCTCAAGCGCCGCGTTCCACGAATCACGGCCCGGTACGCCGATGTTCTCCGGCGGCAGACCTTTGTGAATGTAGGTATTAAACGGCGAATCCACCTCGACGTCATTATAACTCAGGCTGGTTTTTTTCACTCCCTGGAGTTTCCAGGCGTATACAACAGTGGCGCACGACTGGAGCGGCATGTCGATATCGAGCCTATTTTTAAAGACGCCCGCAATGATTGGCCTGTCCTCCAGGATTAGCGCTTCCATTTGAACGATGGACGCCAGTATGCCAAAATAGTTCAGGTCATCACCTGAAAGTCCCTCCGGCAAAAGCGATCCGTGCTGCCTCCACCACATCGCTGAAGCTGCGGCCACAAGTCTGTTCGCAATTTGTTCTCCCGATACGACGGCGTAAGTCTCCGGAGACAGCAAAACAATTCTGTCGCGCCCGTTCACCGGAAGAAGTTTTCTCAGTTCAGGCGGAAAATTATTTTCATCTTCAAGAGCGGACATAAGTAAGGTTTCGCCGTCCGGTCTTTCGATAAGCGCCGCTATTTCCTCGAACGTTGCTCCGGGGAGGATCATGGCGCTGGGTATTTCCGGCTTTATTTCCGCCAATTGTGAGGCAACTTCGCTCGGACGTCCCGCCGTGACATGATAGAGGCCGGGTTGCAATGTTTTATCTATGCCTGTGCGTCCCATCAACCACGCCAGAATGCGGGCGTCTGTGACGGCGCCGGCGCGTTCGAACTCCATCGCGGCCGCTCGCGCGCTCTGCCCCGGCTCCACGCGAACGGCAATAATTTCGCCCGCCCTCTCCGGTATGCTTTTCATAAAAAGAAAAGCAAATATACCCCCCGCGCCGAGGATCAGTATGAACAGGAAACAAAATATTTTCTTCATGAAGTCATCCCCTTACGGTCTACACGGGCGTTTCAAAAGCCCCCACAATTCCTCGGGGGATGCGTCGCCGTTCTTTTCATACGGTTTATTAGTGAACGTTCCTACTTTCGATAGCGGTATCCCATAATTTTTAAATTCTCTTTCGGCGTTTTTCGTGTTTTCTTCTTTAATGACCGCGAGCATGGAACCGGAAGCAACCAATCTAAGCGGGTCAAACCCAAGCGCCGCCGACGTTCGCTTTGTGTACTCGTGAACCTGAACTTTTCCCGCGTCTATGTCCGCGGATAAATCAGCGAGTCTTGATATTTCCGAAACTCCCCCCCAGAAGCCGCCTTCGGTTGGATCGTGCATGAAAGAAGCGTGTTCACGCAGCAATTTCGATTCCTCAAGCACGCAGGTCTCGTTGCTCCACCCGCGAACCGTTTCTATCTCGTCAGCCGTTAGAATGCCGGTCAATAAGTCGGGGCGATCCGCCGCCAATATAGCCATTCCTTCTATTCCTATATGCCCCGTAACAAACAGCGCGTCTTCCGGCCTGATGTCGGACGCTTTGAATAATCTGTTCGCTTTTCCTATCATAGCCGCCGACAAAACCGGATGGTCGTACATATCGTTGAACTCCGTGTGCCCTCCTACTATTGCAATGCCGTAAGACATACACTCTTCGTGTATCTCTTCCATAACCGAAGATACGTAACGTTCGCCGAGCGAGGGAGGAGCGATTATAGTCACGACTATATAAGCCGGGTCTCCTCCTTTTGACGCAATATCATTCACGTTGACGCGGACGAGCAGTTTCCCTGCTCCGCTTGAAGCGCCGACTATCGGATCGCCGGCGAACACAAGGAATTTTTCGCCGCTCCATTTGATAACGGCCGCGTCCTCGCCAACCGCGGGGCCGGTCATAACCTCCGGCCTGCGCGCTCCCAAAGCGCCGAATACGGAACGCCCCAGCGCATCGGGCGAGAGTTTACCCGACGCTCCGTTCACAAATCCCATCACTTTCAACGTCGCGTTTCGCGCTGTAGACGCAACCGCAATAATTTTGCCTGTATAGATTCATTTCTCTGCTCATCATTACCGATAACTTAAATCCGTCATTTTTCCTCCATACTCTGTCAATCCATTTGATCCCGGCTGCATATGCTTTTTCTCTGCCTAAGCGGTTAATAATTTCCGGGTTTTTGCGGGGGCTTATTGAAAGAGTTGTGCAAACATGATCAAATCCCCCTAAGGCGGCATTGCTGACAGTCGATTCAAGCTGGAGAGCAAAACAGGCTTCGCATCTTGCGCCTCCCTCCTGTTCGCCGTGTTGTTGCCGCGTTGAGGAGAGCCACGCCGCGGGTGAATAAGGAGCAATATCAGCCTCGAACCCAAATAAGGACGAAAGTTTAATCACGGCGTCGCGTCTCTTTTGCCATTCGCACCAGGGGTGAATGTTATTCCCGTAAAAAAATCCCCGCACTTCGTATCCTTCCGCTTCCAAAGCCCGGCAAGGAATCGTCGCGTCCGGAGCGCAGCAAATGTGTAAAAGTAATCGGCGTTTCAAACTCAAGATACGTCCTCCGATGTTTCGAGCGCCGGTTCTTCGTCCGCGGTATCGGCGGGAAGTAAAATAGGGCGGGCTTTCGCCCCGAAAATCAAAAATCCCGTGTGTGCGACCATCATGTCATCGGGCCTGATCCTCTCCGGCTCCGTCTTGAAATACCTCGCCAGCAGTTCCAGTACCTGTACGTCCGCAAAGCCAAACTCATGCAAAGCGACAAGAGTTCGCTCAATCTGATTGAACGTCGGCACAAGGATGCCTATGTGACTCCCCCACGCGAGCGTTTCATGCGCCGCGGGAAGGAAGTCCCACGGAGTTCTCACGTCGAGAAATACGGCGTCGGCGTCGCGTTCGTCGAAGCCCTCCCGCGCATCCCTAACTTTGAACTCAATCCTGTGAGCGACGCCCCAGCGATCGGCGTTGTTCCGCGCGAGATTGGAAAACTCATCGCGTCTGTCGTAAGTGACGACTTTGCCGCCGTCTCCGACGAAATGCGCGAACACAGTCGCAAGTCCGCCGGAGCCGGTGCCGCATTCGACAACAGTTGCGCCGGGGCCGAAGTTCAGATGCTGGATAATGAACCCGCTGTCTTTTGGGAAGATCACCTGCGTCTGTCTCTTTATCCTTCTCGTATACTCGCCGACGCTGGGACGCAGCATGAAAAACGGCGAACCTTTGTTCGTGTTTATCACGTCGCCGTAATTCATGCCAATCATGTCGTCGTGTTTCATCTGTCCCAGCCGGCATCCCTGATTGGAGCCGGGAGAGAGTTTTATCAGAAAGCTGTCGCCCTTAACGGGAGACCACAGAAAAACCAGATCGCCGGAACTCAGCATCTACAACAGGTACTCAACGGCTTCCGCGATGCACTCCGCCGAAAAGCCCATCCTCTTTATAACTTCCTTCGACGCGCCCGATTCGCCGTAGCGCGTCACTCCAAGATTCTTCATCTTCACGCCCACGCCGGCTCTCGCCAGATGAAGCGCCGCAATTGCCCCAAGGCCGGTGTTTGCGTTGTGGTCCTCGACAGTGACCAGCGGTTTGCCGCCTATAAGCGAGATAAGCTTATCGCCGTCAATACCGAGTGGTGACGAGGAATGCAGGACCTGGACGCTTATCCCCTTCTCCGCGAGCGCTTCCGCTGCCTTTACCGCAAGCCCCGCCGTATGTCCCATCGCGAGTATCACAGCGTCGCCGCCTTTGCGGATGACGTCTATCTCGCCATATACGAATTTATAGTTTTCGTCAAAAAACGGGCTCCCATCCTCTTTAAGCAGAACCGGCTGAATACTTCTCCCGACAGCAAGACAAACATTGGCCGGTTCGGAGAGCATCCAGCGGGTAGCCCTGTCCGTCTGATTGGGATCTGCGGGGACGACGACCTTATATCCGAACGTATTGTTCAGAAGGCCGACGTAGTCGATGCATTGATGCGTCACTCCGTCCTCCCCCACGTCGAGGCCGACGTGCGTCAGCACCGTCTTGACCTGCGCGTGGTTTATGTCGTTCAGCCTCTGCTGATTGTATGCCTCGTCGATGCCGAAGACGCCGAAGTCAGCCCACACCGCTGTCACTCCCGCCGTGGAAGCGGCTCCGGCCATTGTGGCCACGCAGTGTTCCTGAATTCCGCACTGGAAAAACCAGGATGGGACTTTTTTCTGGAATATATCAGTTTTTACCGACGATGCGAGGTCACAGTCGAAAACTACAATCGGAGTTCTGCCAGGCGCCCCGTTATTTTTCTCCGCAACATCGCCGAGCGCGGCTCCGAACGCTCCTCTGTTGTCCTTCTTGTCCGACGCGGTATATATGAACGGAGTTCCCGTGTCGATCGACGGAGCCAAACATTTGACCCTGCGGCCCTTAGGCGGGTCACCCTTGCGGAGGAGCTTGAGGGTTTCTATCTCAGACACATCGCCTCCAAGTTCTGTGATCGCTTGTTTCAGCAGATCGCCTGAAGGGACTTTGCCGTGGTATTCGGGAGTGCCCTCCATGAACGAAACTCCCTTTCCCATAATAGTATGGCACAGGATTACGGAGGGTTTTGCGGAGTCTGTGGCTTGTTTAAGCGCGGCGTAAAGTTTCTTGAAATCATGACCGTCACACTCGAAAACATTCCAGCCGTCCGCTTTCCAAAGGGCGGTCAGGTCAAACGGCATGATCTCCTCGATCTTACCGGAGATCTGAATGTGATTGTAGTCTATTAGGACAGTCACGCCCGACAGACCTTCCTTGGACGCTATGCGGCGGGCTTCGGCGATCTGCCCCTTGGGCTGTTCGCCGTCGCCCATTACGACGAAAATTCTCGAATTTCTTCCGCACACCTTATCGGCTATCGCGAAACCGACTCCGGCGGACAGACCCTGTCCGAGATTGCCTGTCGCCCAATCAACGCCGGGCACGACGCGTTCTACGTGTCCCTGAAACGCGCTTCCCGCGCGGCGGAAGTTCGGGACGGCCTTTTCCCTTTTGGCAAATCCCCACTCCACAAGCGAGGCGTAGACGCCGGGGGACGTATGCCCGTGGCTCACAACCATTCGGTCACGGTCGAGAGCGTCGCAGTTTTCGGGCGTCAGGTTCGCAACGGCGAGTATAGTCGCGTAAATATCCATGCTCGACAGCGAACCTCCGGGATGCCCACTCGACGCCATGCTTGTCATCAGTACCGCGTCGACTCTAGCGCGGCGCGCTATTTCACCTAATAATGCCGCCTGTTCGTCAGTGACCTCTGCCGCTGTTAAATTTTTTAGAGGCGCGAGAGCTTTCCGTATTTCATTTATCTCTTTGATCAAATCAATCGTTCCCCTTTCTTTATGATTAACCATTTTTATTTTTTTCGTAATTACATTGAGATATTTTAACACCAAGGAATGCACTATGCCGAATTATCAACAAAAAGCCCCCGGTACAAACCGGGGGCAATCGCTTATTTTATTCGCGAATCTAGTTTTCGGACTTATATGTGAAGTAGAGGGTTTGTCCATCGCGTTTGACGAGCATCACTATCGTTCTGGCTTCACCGCGAAGCAATCTGTTCCAGTCGGAAATGCTTCTCAGTTCGCGGCGGTTGACCTCGAGGATCTGATCTCCTTCCCTGAGTCCCATATCATCGGCGACCGACCCGCGTTCCACCCTAACCACGACCAGCCCATTCTCGTTTTCGAGATTATAAGATTCCTTCAATTCCGGCGTAATGGTCCTCACTGTCGCGCCCACCTGTGTTGATTGAGAGTCGCTGTCGCGTCCTCCGCGATCCCTATTTCTGCCGGGTCTTTCAACTGACGTGTCAGAGGGCATTTCACCAAGCGTGACGTCTATGGACTGTTTCTCGGAGTTGCGGTAAATTTCGACCGTGACCTCATCGCCCGCAAGCTTGCTGCGTATGTAGTAGACGACGTCCTGACTGGATTTCATCTCATCCTCGTTGATGGCAACAATAACGTCGTCGCGTTTCAAACCGGCTTTGTCGGCAGGAGAGTTGGTTGATACGTCAGCTATTACCGCGCCATTCTCAATCGGCACCTCAAAAATTTCGGCGAAACCGGGCGTTAAGTTCTGCAGTACTACGCCTAGCCAGCCTCTTGCCACCTCGCCTTTTTCGATAAGATCATTCATTATCTGCTTTGCCATGTTAACCGGGACGGCAAAGCCCATACCCTGCGCGAAGGGAACTATGGCAGTGTTGATACCTACTACCTCGCCGTTGAGATTTATGAGCGGACCGCCGCTGTTACCGGGATTTATTGCTGCGTCGGTCTGCATAAATCCCCGGAAATTGATATTGGAGGCCTGGATAGTACGATTTTTCGCTGAAATTATTCCCGCCGTTACACTGTTCTCGAAGCCGTGCGGATTGCCTATGGCAACTACCCACTCGCCGACCTGTGCTGTGTCGGAATCGCCCAGTTTCAAGCTGGGAAGATTTTCATCACCGAGCTGAACTCGAATTACCGCAAGATCAAATGTCGGGTCACTGCCGATAAGCTCGGCTTCAAGGGTACGTCCGTCAAGCATTGTGACTGTGATCGTGTCCGCCCCTGCCACCACATGATTGTTGGTGAGTATATAGCCTTCTTCACCATCTACTATAAAACCCGATCCCTTCCCTCTCATGGGAATCATCCGCCTGAAATTGTCTTGCTGTCCGAAAAATTCCCTGAAAAAAGGGTCGTCGCCGAATGGGGCGAATGGACGCGCTCTGCGCTCGACTAACGATTCAACGTCAATGTTGACGACCGCGGGGGAACACTCCTCGACGATTCTCGCAATCGGATTGCCGGTGACAGGATCTGACGCGACGGAAGACGCCGCGAACGCGGAACACGCAACCCAAGTCAACGCCACAACCAATGCCAATCCACTTACTATCTTTTTCATTTTCATACATTTAACACCTCCATATATCTTTTTCAATTTTACTTTATATGATTATATTCTTGGCGACGCAGAGGACAATACCGTAAATATTCAATTTTCGCATTGAATATTTACCGTAAAAAGCATTTTATTTCCGTAGAATTTTCAGCGCGTTTTCCCGATACACCTTGGACAGCACGCCGGGCTCCAGACCTACGCCGTAGATTTTCCAAATGCCCTGTGGCGGCGTCAGGGCAGTGCTGTAGTCGAAATATTCGTCAAAGGTTTCCAAAAAGCGGAAGTAGATTTGATAACGTCCTATATCCAGCGGGCTCAAATCCGTGCCAAACAGAATCCTGTCCTGATATCGCTCGAAAAAGGCGCGGCTTGTATAGGGCTGCCTTCCCAGATCGTTGATGCGGTCGGCGAAGTCAACGTACATGTTTGCGTAAGCGTCTAGCCATTTCCCTACTTGCGCCAGGTTTTCAGAATACGAACCGCAGTGCGCGACGATAAACGTGGTCTTTTCGTTATTCGCCAATAAATTTTCCTGCATCTCCATCAGTTGGGGGAATGCGTAGCGCCCTTCGCCGTAAAACGACCAATCGGGATGTTCCCTCAGTTCCTCTATGCGCTCGTTGTATTGGTCGATGGGCTTGAAAAAAGCCGTGGGGTCGGCGATATGGATCAACACCGGCAGCTTGTGTTCCGCCGCCTTATGCCATATCACATTAAGGCGTTCGTCATCCGCGCGAAGGTAGTTACCCCGGCTGTCTTTAATGGACAGCCCCAGTATCTTCCAGAATTTCATTCCGCGCATACCAAGCGACACTTGCCGATCGATGGTTTTACAGACATAACTGTCAAAATCCGGCTGCTCAAAACGCGTCAGATCCACCGAACCGAATGTAATGATAAACTCCTCAAATCCTTCCGTTTTTCTAATCATGCGGTCAAAGTGTCCCTCATATTCGCCGTCAAGATTGACCATGGCTTCAAGGCCGCAATTCCTGGCGGCTGCGACTATTTGCGCCGTATCGTAGCGGGATTCGTAGTCTTCGCCCAACAGCATCCTGCCCAGATGGGTGTGGACGTCTATCGCTGGTATGCGCGGCTTTTCGATCAAGTGCTCTTCAAGCACCAGTTCGCATTTTTTTTGCCCGATATATTCATTTTTACTCATTTTACGTCCTCCTTTGCGGGGTGATTTCATTATGGGTGATAACTTCGGTCAAATCAAGGTAGATCTGTTACCCGACGATGGTTTACTTTACACTTGCAAAGCATTGAATACTATGCTAATAATAAAACCACAGGGCAGATGTTACCGGCAAAGGGGTTTTCGACATGTATTCGCAGAGGGAAGACTTTTTCAAAGCGATGCGACGTGAACAACCGGAACGGATACCGTTTTACTTTTCCCTGTGCGAAAGCCTTGAGGAGGAATTCGCGCGGAAGCACGGCTCGCGGGATTATCTTGCCCATTACGGCGTGCCGTTCCGCGAGGTTAATATCAACCCGACGCGGCATCAGAACGATTATTACGGATATTTTGCCGACGATCGGTCCCTTGACAGGATCACGGAGTGGGGTCTGGGGTTAAAACAGGGCAGCCTTTATCATTTCGCGCAGTTCATATCTCCGATGAAGCAATTCGATTCAGCCGATCAGGTTTGGGAGTTTCCTCTCCCCGACGTTCTGGAGCCTTACCGCTGGGAGGGCCTCGAAAAACAGATCGCAAAACATAAGGACGCGGATATGATAACGATCAGCGGCCCGGACGCATACATCGATATATTTGAGCCCGCCTGGTATCTGCGCGGGCTCGAAAATTTGCTGATGGACATGATGTCGGACGACCCGATAGCCGAAGCCTGCCTTGACAGGATACTCGGCGTCAAGCGCGAAATGGCCGGGCGATATGCCGCGCTCGGCGTGGATGTGATAATCTACGGCGACGACGTGGGGACGGAGCGCGCCATGATGATGAGCGCCGATATGTGGCGCAAGTGGCTGAAGCCTCGCTTGCGCGAGGTCATACGCGCCGCGAAGGATGTAAACCCGAATGTGCTGTGCTATTATCATTCCGACGGCGTAATCGATGAAATCATAGGAGATCTGATCGAGGTGGGGGTTGATATATTAAACCCGGTGCAGCCCGAATGCATGGACCCGATAAAGATCAAGGAGCGTTTTGGCGGCGAGCTGTCCTTTTGGGGCACGCTGGGGACGCAGACGACGATGCCGTTCGGAACTCCCGGCGACGTCAGGCGGGTTTGCGCCGAAATGATAGAACAGGCCGGCAAAGGAGGCGGGCTTGTGCTTGCCCCCACGCACTTGCTTGAGCCGGAGGTACCGTGGGAGAATATCGAGGCGTTCGTGGAAACGGCAAAGTCATACAGATTTTGAGTACATTTCAAGTACAACGGGGAGGCGAGCGGATGAAAACGAATGCGGGAGGTATGTGGCAGCGCATAAATGGCAGAAACGGTCAGCTTCCGATGATAATACTGTTTCTTGCGCCGGCGCTCATACTGTACCTGTACCTGTTTATCAACCCTTCATTGCAGGCTTTCTATATCAGCCTGTTCGATTGGAGCGGGTTTACCAGCGATATGAAGTTCGTCGGTTTGCAGAATTTTGCCGAGCTTTCCAGAGACAGCGCGTTCTGGAACATCGCCGTCAAGAACACTATGAAAATAATTTTCATCGGCGGTTTTTTCATATTCGCCATCGGATTTTTGATCAGCGGATTGCTTGCGACAAAGATAAGGGGCCGGAAGCTCATGCGCGCGCTGATTTTCCTGCCGGCGATCATAAACCCGATTGCCGTCGCCATCCTATGGTCATTCATCTACAACCACAGATGGGGGCTGCTCAACAATATGCTCCGCGCAATCGGCCTCGGATCATTGGCAAGGGCTTGGACGTCGCCGGATTTGATGTTCGGCGCCATACTGGTGGCGATGATCTGGACATACACCGGCTTTTACTGCGTCATAATCCTCGCCGCGCTGGACAGGATACCGGACAGCCACATCGAAGCGGCGAAACTGGATGGCGCGAGCGAGTTACAGACTTTTTTCAGGATAAAGCTCCCCATGATCAAACCCGTGTTGGGAACGGCTGTGACGCTGTGGGTGATAACTGCCGTGAAGGAGTTCGCGCTGCTTTTCGCGTGGGGCGGAGGAGTTGACATACCTCCCGCTGGCGCGACCAACCTCGCTGTCAGGATGTATATCACGGCGTTCGGCCGGCGCGTGACGATATACCGCATGGGATACGCCACGGCTATGGGCGTCATAATGTTCCTTATAGTGGCGGTTTCCGTTTTGCTGGTATCCCGGCTTCTCAAGTCGGAATCGCTTGAGTATTAGGCGGGAGGGATGGTCATGGGAGCGTTAAACAGGATAATAAGG
>Ga0099364_10010356_pt1 | contig 12820 bp, 8 predicted proteins | sample TergutTh196P3_FD_73070 | JGI IMG/M metagenome (GOLD analysis project Ga0099364, IMG submission 73070) | Microcerotermes parvus P3 segment gut microbial communities from Pointe-Noire, Republic of the Congo - Th196 P3 | ecosystem: Host-associated > Arthropoda: Insects > Digestive system > Gut ... | reverse complement strand
TTGTCGTCGAATGTTCCCTGTCTCGCTGTTAGCGCATACCAATTCCCGCCAAGATACATGCTGAACTCATGCAACACAGCCGGGCGATATTCGTCTGTTCCCTTGCATTGCACAGCAAACCCCTTTTCAAGTTCTTTCAGAAATTCATCTTCCGTTCGTCCGTTGAGGTCTTTCACCACGCGGTTGTAGTCGAAAATCTTCAACTGGTTGTCGGGAAAATGTACAGCGAGAAAATAATTGTACTCCTCGTTGCCGGTATGCTTTGGGTTTGCTTTCCGGCGTTCGTCGCCTACGAGCGCTGCAGCGGCGGTGCGATGATGACCGTCGGCTACGTAGGTGGCGGGAATAGCGGCGAAGAGTGCGATGATGCGGGCTATGACCGCAGTATCGTGAACCACCCAGAATTGATGACCGATGCCGTCGGCGGCGACGAAGTCATATTCTGCCGGAGCGCTAACTACTTGTGCCACAAGCTCGTCTATTTCGGCTACAGCCGGATAAGCAAAAAAGACCGGCTCATAATTGACGCCGCTTGCGCGAATGTGGTTTTTGCGGTCTTCCTCCTTGTCGGGACGCGTCAGTTCGTGCTTGCGTATTACATTATTAAAATAGTCGTCAATAGACGCGCAGGCAACGATGCCATACTGCTTTCGTCCCTCCATCGTTTGTGCGTAGACGTACAATTTTTCATCCGCATCAGCGACCAAAATACCATCGTCTATCATTTTTTGAAAATTTTCGCTACCCTTGCGATACACCTCCGGAGCATATTCGTCAGTAGACGCGGGCAGGTCTATTTCGGGTTTTATTACGCGCAGGAACGACAGCGGGTTGCCTTGCGCTTCACTGAGCGCTTCTGCTCTATTGAGAACATCATACGGACGCGAAGCTATGTCCGCAGCCTTGTCAGCGACCGGACGAATACCTTTAAATGCTTTTATTATAGCCATTTGAACTAATTTTATTGTTTTTTTTAAAATTGTCAATTAAAAATCAAAAATCGCATGTTTCAGCCACATATTTGCCATAAGGTGTGCACCAGCCAGCGTAGCATGAACGCCGTCGTGCGTCCAGTAATTTACAGGAACGCCGTTTTGAGCGATGTCGAAAGCTGTCTGAAAAGGGACAAAAACGGCTCTAAACTCGTCTGCAATTCGTTTTGCAGCTTCCCGATATCTGTCAAATTCGGGATACCACGAATCGTCAACGGCTCTGATACCCTTCACTGCAAAGGGCTCACATATAATGAGTTTCACATTGGGCAAGGCGGCAAGCGTACGATTCAGCAAGGCGCGATAATCGTTCTCGTAAGACCTGACGTTACCTTGATAGCCGCCGGTTCGGGTGTGCCAATAATCATTTACGCCAATCAGAATACTCAACACGGTGGGTTTTAGTTCGATACAGTCGGCATCCCATCGTTCGGCAAGTTGATAAACCTTGTTGCCGCTTATACCCTTGTTGAATATCTTCAGGTTTTTATCGGCATGTTTAAACAGCAACTCGCCGGCAGCCTGAATAACGTACCCGCTGCCCATCATAGGCGACGTGTTTGGCGATGTAGTGTTTCTATCGCGTCCGGCATCGGTAATCGAATCGCCCTGAAACAGAATAATATCGTCCTTTTGCAACGATATTTTTGACGTCTTCGCAACAGTCATCGCCTCGGCAACGATGCTCGGCACGCTCAAAAGCGCACTGGTAGCGGCAGCCGTTCTCAAAAAATTTCTCCTTGTGCTCATAGAACTTGCTTATAGATTTTTTTTGCAAAAATATACATTATTTTTATTAAAACAAAAAAAAATAAAAAAAAAATTGTTGTTTTGATAAAAATGTATTATTTTTGTCGCGTTAAATTTATAATAATTTTTAATCGTAAAACAATAATATGAAAATTAGATTTTGTTACATTTTTGGATTAAGTCTCTTGTTTTTGACGACACTTTCGTGTGACAATGAATTACACATTACCATGCCCGCCGGTCCCGCTGGTCCGCAAGGCGCTTCGGCTTATGAAGTGTGGGCGCAGGCAGTTAGAAACGGAGATATTGAATGGGACGAAAACCGGATAGATGTTGAAAACTTTTTCCTGTTTTTACAAGGCAAAGACGGCATCGACGGTAAAAGCGCATATCAATTATGGAAAGAAGCTGTTCTTTCTCCAGACGGAATTGACGACCCTCACAATCCGAACAATCCGTGGAACCCTGAAAAAATTGATATTCAGGATTTTTGGCGTTTTCTGACGGGCGCCAAGGGGCAAGACGGGAGCTTGCCATCAATCGGTAGCAACGGCAATTGGTTTATTGACGGTGCAGATACCGGAGTGCCCGCGCGTGGACAAGATGGCGTGGGCAGCAGCAACGTCATAACTATCGGACCTAACGACAACTGGTTCATAGATGGAATAGACACCGAAGTGCCTGCGCGCGGACAAGAAGGCGGCACAGGCGCTCCCGGAACAAGTAGCGTGATAACTATCGGTTTCAACGGCAACTGGTTTATTGACGGAGTAGACCAAGGCATACAGGCGCGAGGCGATGATGGCGTAACGCGCAACATTTCGATAGTAAACGGCAATTGGCATATAGACGGAGTAGACCAGGGAATACCGGCAGAAGGTCATGACGGCAGAAACTCCGTAGTGACAATAGGCATCAACGGCTACTGGTTTATAGACGGAATAGATACAGGCATCCCTGCCCGCGGGCAAGACGGCAGCAGTAGCAGCTCCGTAGTGGTAATCGGCGACGATGGCAATTGGTATATCGATGGGGAAAACACCGGAAGACCGGCTGTAGGTACTGACGGCGTAAGTAGCATAGTAAATATCGGCGCAGACGACAATTGGTATATTGATGGAGTAAATACCGGCATTCCTGCCCGCGGTGCAGACGGCAGCAGCAGCAAGGTCATTATCGGCGACGACGGCAATTGGGTCATAGACGGAGAAAATACCGGCATACCCGCCCGCGGACAAGACGGCAGAAGCAGCGTGGTAGTGGTGGGCGCTAACGGCAACTGGTATGTAGACGGTATCGACACGGGGATTCCCGCACAAGGCTACAGTAGCGTTGTAACCATTGGCGACAACGGAAACTGGTATATCGATGGAAATGATACGGGACAGACCTCAAGGGGTCAGAGCGCCTACGAACTGTGGGTTTTAGAGGTGGCAAAGGGCATTCAAGACCCTCATCTCCCTTGGCGCGAATGGCCCAAAGACGAAACGAGCACTAATGATTTTTGGTACTTTTTGCGTGGTGAAGACGGCAGAGACGCTGTGCCAAAAGAATTGGAAGATGAGCGAATAGAGACGGGCAGACCCAATGTGCTTGCACAACGTATAGTATTGGATTTAGACGAATTTGTTAATCCGGAAGATGGTAGCGTGCGCTATCGGGTTTATGACCGCTTCGGCGACCCCGCAGCCAACGCAAAAGTAGAGATAACATACCCCGAAGTAATAGATGTATCTGAAGAAGTAAAGAAAGAGTTCACAGCTGATGCAAACGGATATTTCACAATAGATAAATATGACTTGCCGACAAGAAAACTTGAAAACGTGAGAGTGTTTGTAACGATAAACGGGGGGGTGCCAGCAGAATCTTCGGCAAATACGGTTGTTCCACGTAAAATGTTAGTGCGAATAAGGCTGCAAAACACGCATCCTGTTCCACGCCTTGATATTGCAAACGCCAAAGCACACATAGCTTTCCAGCCGGTTGTGGAAAGAAGCGAGGACGGCGGTGAATCCTGGCAACGAATACCGGCATTTCTGGGTGGTATCAACGCCCTGCACGGAATAAAGGCTTACAGATGTGAAGACCCCGATGACTATAAGTCTTTCGACATCAAATTGACGCCCTTTGTAACAAGCATACTTCCAACAACATACAATAATCTTATTGATGTTACCAAAACAGATTACATAGTGCGCGTAAACAGGCTGCGACGAGCGGAATTGTATTACCATAATCCTGCCGACCCCTGGGACGGAGACGACCACTATTTTACGTTAGTCGTTGACGGTACCTACTATGGCGACATACTTCAGCTTAACGCGGTAATAAAAATGGCGCCCATACAGGGTATGCCGTTTATAAAAGATATTACGGCGGCTGATTTCAGTTTGGATACATACAGCGTCCGACCGGTGACCGGCGAGTTTGACGTGTCGAACGTAGACCCCGATTTGATGTTTAAGCCGGCTTTTACACAAGACGAAAAAGGTGGTTTCACCTACTATGAGCCCGAAGTAGACCCTAATTTTGCATCGGCAGCGGAGCTTATAGTTACTTTTGGCACGGGCGCCAGCGCTAACAGACCGGTTAATTTGCCTACTGTTGCACATCCGGGCTTTTCAATTCAATCGGCGAACATTTCAAAAGCCACAACACCAACGAATTGGATAAGCATAGCCCTGACAACTAACACCCACTATTTCTATTCATTAAATACAATAGGGCGTTTTAGGTTCAAGGCTAACGAGGAAGGACATACAAATTCGATGATAATAACAAAGACGGGCTCGGGCGCTGCATACGTTTATGATGATATTGCTGTAGAATACAAAACACCATAAGAAATTGTTATGAAAAAAAATAGAAAAAATATGTGCATTATGTATAAATTCTGTAATTCTGTAATATTTTCATTACTATTTGCAGGGGCTCTTTTTGCGCAGGAAAACGCCCACAAAAAAGCATGGGAGTTTGGTTTGGGAGCCACAGTTTATCAATTTAACCGCGTTGCGTTCGACAATTTTTCGAACCTCGAAGACGGCAGCTATGCTTTTGATATGAAATTAGCGAACGTCGTCTATGGCGGCGCCTTCAGCGTTGCCCGCGAACTGACCGACCATTTTTATCTCGACCTTTCGGGAAATTTAGGTTATACCGGCAAAACATGGGGCGACAACAACAGGAACTGGTATTTTCATAGCGGTTTAGGCTTACAGTGGCGCATTGGCGAATATTTTCAATCCCGATATATCGACCCCTACTTTCGTGTCGGGCTCGGGTATATGTACAAAGGCTTTACGATATTCTATACCGGCGCCGAAGGTTCCTCTACTTCCCAAATGGAATGGATACATAATAATATACATAACAAAGACGGCGCCGACCGAACCCATCTCTTGCCGGTTAGCGCCGGCATGGGTATAAACATGTGGCTCAACGACCGCTGGGGAATAGGCATGCAGGGAAACTACGTTGTTATGCCCTACAAGAACGTTGCAAATTCGCTGCAAGGTACTGTTGGCGTACTGTATCGTATAGGCGGCAAACCTAAAAAATCGACGGGCGAACCGGTTATTCAGTATGTAGACAGACCGGTAGAAGTAGAAGTAGAGCGCATAGTAGAACGGATTGTAGAGGTAGAAAAGATTGTGGAAGTAGAAAAAACGCCGACAGATGGAGGAACAGCTGGAGTTTCGGTAAGAGAAACGCAGTTAGTACACCTTTTCAACGATATCTACTTTGATTTTGACCGGGCAACGCTCACCGAAGAATCGCAAACTGCTTTAAATCAGATTGCAGAAATAATCAAGTCCGATGTCGATGGTCGATTTCTTATTACGGGCTTCACCGATGTGCGCGGCTCGTTAGACTACAACCAGCGCCTGTCAGAGCAACGCGCAAGAGCTGTAGTAGACGCATTAGTAGAACGCGGCGTAGCAAAACAAAACCTGCGGGCGCGCGGAGTAGCCGGACGTATAGCTATAGCCGATGCTAACGCAGACGATGAAATACGCCATGGCGATAGAAAAGTGATGATAGAAATTATTACAAACAAGGAGTATTGGGAGTATATTAGCGGGAAGTTGTATTGATATGAATGATTTTAATGTGTTAGCGAAAAAGATTTTTGTATCTATTTTGTTGGTTTCAACATTTGCCTTAACGAGCGCTCAGCAGCCTTATTTTGTAGATGGTTATCATGGCGGCGTTTATGGACATTATCCCATTGATATTACGAAGTTTATCGTAGATAAGTTTCACGAGCATCCTGAGTGGAGGATAAGTTTGGAAATAGAGCCGGAAACATGGGATTCAGTGCTGTTGCGTACGCCGGAAGACTATGCGAATTTACAAAAGATAATCTACGATAAACGCATCGAGATGACCAATCCCGCCTACTCACAGCCTTATTTTTACAAGACATCGGGCGAGAGCATGATACGTCAGTTCCAATACGGCTTGCGTAAGACGCGGGAGCATTTTCCCGACCTTCAGTTTACCACCTACGCCGTTCAGGAGCCTTGTTTTACGAGTTCTTTACCGCAGATATTAAAATTGTTTGGAGTAAAGTATGCCGTGCTCAAAAATCCGGGTACCTGCTGGGGTGGTTATACAGCCGCTTACGGAGGCGAACTTGTAAACTGGACAGGTCCCGATGGTACGTCCATACTCACCGTTCCAAGATATGCCGGCGAAGCGCTGGAAGAGAACTCTACCTGGCAAACCACGGCATGGAACAATTCAAGAGCGTTTATCGAATCTGGTTATGACTACGGTATAAAAAATCCTGTAGGAAATGTATATCAGGATGCCGGTTGGAGGGGTGGTCCATGGCTCGGACACGGAAATAACATTAAAAATGGCTCTATTTATGTCACATGGACGGAATACATCGAAAACGTTACATCCATGAAAACAGACGATGATTGGCATTTCTCGCAGGAAGACATTTTAGTGAGTCTTGTGTGGGGAAGTCAGGCGCTGCAAAGGATAGCCCGACAAGTGCGCAGAGGCGAAAACGATATTGTCATGGCAGAAAAAATGAGCGTAATATCAAATATAGAGAGTGGATTCGCGCCATCGCAGAAAAATATCGACGAGGCTTGGCGAACATTGATGATGGCGCAACACCACGATTCATGGATTGTGCCGTATAATCGTCTATTCAGACCGCGTACAACGTGGGTGCAGCAAGTTGAAGTGTGGACAGACACAACAAGTAATCTTGCAAGGAAAATAATTCGAGACGCAAAGCAAAGTTTTGGCAGCGAAACGAATCCACGTTTTATTCGTGTATATAACACTTGCGCTATAAATCGTAAGGAAATCATAAAAGTTGAATTGGGAAGTGAATTTGCCGGTAAAAATTTTGAAGTATACGATTCTGACAACAAAATTGTACCTTCATGGACTAACGATGATGGTAGCCTGTTTTTTAACGCACACGTAGCATCTTTCGGCTTTACCACCTATCGTTTTGCAGAAACCAATACGGGACAAAGAATAGTTGATAATAGAGTGATATTCAACGACAACGAGTGTACGATAGAAAACGACATGTACAAAATTGTTTTTGACGCTTCTAAAGGCGGCATAATAAAAAGCCTGATTGCCAAGCAAGAAGGCAACAGAGAATTTGTAGCGACAAACTCACAGTATTCACTAAGCGAACTGCGGGGACATTTTTTCGAAGAGGAACGTTTTCATTCATCTACCGATGCTCCGGCTCGAATAACCGTATTAGAAGATAATCAATTCAGAACCACGGTAAAGATTGAAGGAAGTATTGCCTCACATCCTTTTACTCAGATAGTTAGCATATCTCAGGGGCAACGAATAATTGATTTTGACCTTACCATAGACTGGAAGGAAAGTCCCGGTATTGGCGAGTATAGGCAGTTAAGCGACGACTGGCGCGAAAATCGTCGCAGAGCATTTTACGATAGTCGCTACAAACTCAATGTATTATTTCCGGTGAATTTAGACGCGCCTAAACTGTTCAAAAATGCGCCTTTCGACGTGTGTGAAAGCAGACATGAAAATACGTTTTTCAACCGGTGGGACAGCATCAAGCACAACATAATACTTAACTGGGTAGACCTGCTTGAAAGCAACGAACAATACGGATTTGCACTATTGTCAGACCACACGACTTCGTACTCCTTTGGCGGCGATTTTCCGTTAGGGTTGACAGCGCAATACTCAGGCGTAGGGCTGTGGGGCGTCAATTACAGAATTACGCAACCGTTGCACATAAAATATGCCATAGCGCCTCACAAAGGTAAATGGAATCAGGCAGCAATTTCAACCGAAAGCGCAGGCTGGAACGAACCGCTGATATATTCTCTGCACAACAACATTGAGCCGAACGCAAAATCGCTGATAGACGCCGCAAATACAGGATACGAGATTACTGCCGCAGTTTTAGACGAGCATGATATAATTTTACGACTGTTTAACGCAGAAGGCGATAATACGCCTCAAAACGTGGTTATCAATTTCCCGTTTTCCAGAATAGATGAAATAAACTTGGACGGAAAAATTTCAGTTTCAAATGTAGCGCAAGATAATCGCATACCGGTAGTAATGCCGCGTTTTGGAATAAAAACATATAAAATAAAAAGAAGGTAGATTTTTTATGTAATTTCGTATGCACCCACTCGATATTAACATTATTACGCTTAACAATATGATTATTCTTTTTTTCATGCAATTACTAAATATATATTAATTATTCAATTTATTACCTCCCAACCCTTTGCCTCGGCTATGCTTGGCTCGCAATCAGAAGCGCCCGGATTACTTCTTATGTCTATAGTTTGTCTTTCGCTATTTCTGTCATATAGCGTACCGAACAAGGCGTTCAACGCTTCGGCAGTAAATAGATTTGCCTTGCAATCCAAAATTTCTAACATTTTGTTGTGGCTAACATCCAATTCGGTTAATTGATTGTATACACAATATAACTCTCTCAACGCCGTGTTTTTACTAACATCCAATTCGGTTAATCTGTTATAGTTACAGCCTAAAACTGCCAGCATTGTGTTTTGGGTAACATCCAATTCGGTTAATTGATTTCCGAAACAATACAAGCGAATTAATCGTGTATTTTTGCTCACATCCAATTCACTTAACCTACTAAAATAGCAGTCTAATACTCTCAATGCAAGGTTATTGCTCAAATCCAATTCAGTTAATAAATTTTGATGACATTGCAGTATTGACAACGCATTATTTTGGCTGACATCTATTGCTGTTATCGAATTTTTGGGGCAATACAAACCTGTAATTCTTGCGCCTTTTATTTTTATTGTTCGCTCGTTTTCATCTGCATACGCATGCCTGAATGTTAACCATTCATTTGAAATCTGCGAAGTTTGTATTCTTTCATTGTCCCAATAGATTGTAGCATTTCCGGAACCTGCCAACTCAAAACTTACTACGCGCTTACTTGTAGTTATGGTCATTACATTCTCGGTTGTGCGAACGTCTGATTGCTGCGCGCTTTCAAACCCCACAACCACCCAGCCCTTCAAACGACCTATATTAGCTTGAAAAGCAGATGAGCCGGGATTATTACTTAAGTCTATTCTTTTTTCAAAATCATTGTTGTGAAGCGTATTTAATAAATCATTTATTGAATTTGTTGATAATTGATTATCAGCAATTTCTATTCGTGTCAGCTCAATATTGTTACTTAAATCCAACGCTGTTAATAAATTATTGTTACATCGCAATCCGGTTAGCGCTTTGTTTTTGCTTAAATCCAATTCTGTTAATTGGTTGTCGCTGCAAATTATGAATATTAATGATGTATTTTTGCTAACATCCAATGCTTTTAAATGATTGTTCCAACAATATAAATACATTAGCGCTGTGTTGGCGCCTACATCTAATGTCGTTAATTGATTGTCGCTACAGTCTAATTCTTCAAGCGCAGTATTTTTGCTCACATCCAACACTGTTAACCGGTTGTCGCCACAGTTGAGTTCAAGTAACGCAGCATTATGGCTTAAATTCAATTCAGTTAATCTATTTTTATTGCAATTCAATGTCTGCAACGCTGTATTACGGCTAACATCCAATTTTTTTAATCGATTTTCGCTACAATTTAATGTCTGCAACGCAATATTACGGCTAACATCCAATTTCTTAAGAAAAATATCTTGTTCGCTACAATTCAATTTCAACAGCGCGGTATTTTGACTTAAATCTAATTTGGATATCCAATTATTGCTACAATCCAACTCTAACAATGCACTGTTGTGGCTCACGTTCATCCTGATTAAATTATTATTGTTACAATCTAATACCGTTATATTGCCTGTTATAGTTACAGTTCGTACCCACCAAAACCACCTTCGGCTCGTTTTCGAATATTCATAATTGAAGCTGGCGCCCTCGCCCTCAATAAGTTCAGCAATTATTTTGTTAGAACCATCCCCCCAGTCAATAGTCACTGTTCCAGCGCCTTCCAACCAAAAATGGAATTTGCCATCCATGGTGGTCAAAGTCATAAAGTTTTCGATAGCGCCTTGTCTATAGGCTTTCTTGACACTACTGCATCCCCAAGCCGTTATCATCATTGCGACAAGTATAATATATACAATAATTAGTCTTTTCATTTTTTTGTTCTAAATAATGTAAGTATTTTATCTCTGAAACGCCCTACTATAGTGACTGACATATCACAATATTTTTCCATAAGCAAATTGCCAAAATGGTCGTATTCGAAGGTATTAATTGTTTCGTCTTTAGGCTCGGGCAACGCTCCGCGCAGGTCAGACGCAATTGCCTTTGCCCAACCTCCACAAACCCGCGTTGCACCGCGATTGTAGTTTGCTATTCCTGATATGACGTCGTTCAAAATCATTCCGCAAAGGTAATACCATTTTTTTAAACTACAAGCGTTTTTTTATTTTTTATTTTTTATTTTTTATTTATTCAACGAATTACCCTCCAACCCTTTTCTTCGGCTATGCTTGGGTCGTTGCAAATAATATTTTACAGTTATAACATCATCTTCACTTATCCACTGCCTCTCATAATTGACCTTAAAAACCGCTTTTGTGGTCAAAGGTCTTTTAATTATCATGCAACTGTTGATAATTAGCGCTAAAACAGCGACGGTTGCAAATATCATTACTTTTTTCATATTCATGCCTTTTATTATCAATGCTTTATTAGCTTATGAACAATTCTTTCGTTTCCTTTTTCCACAGAAACGAGATAAGCCCCTATTCTCCACGCAGATACAGAAACAGTTTCATCTTCGCCGATATTGTCTTTTCGGAAAACGATGCGCCCAGAAATATCGAAAACAGTAATAGAACTCGTTGCTGCGCCTCTGATTGTGATATAATCTGACGCCGGATTGGGAAAAACTATACTGTTAGACATGTTATCAACAGAAGCAACCGGTTCGCTCAATGGTATGGTGGGCTGATTTATAGGCGTTTTAGGCCCATCGGATTGAACGCCATGTTGTGATAACGTATTATTTATTTCGCGAACGGAGTAGTAAAAACGTTCTTCATAATCGGCTGTCCATGCCGCTATTTGTTTATTCCAATGATAAATTGTTTTTAAAACCGGATTATTGTGAGTATCATAAATGGTCTGTTGTTTTTGATGTTCTTCATACATTTGAGTATTTTTGTTCAAATTATACATAACATACAATATTTGTCGGTTCAAAGCATCGTATTCGTATTCAATTTTTGAGTTTTCTTTCCATGCGTTGATATAGGGGTCCCAAATATAAAATAAATACAATTTTACATTGTCGTTTGCGTCATATTGAAAAGAGTGTTTAGAATGTGGCATCCATCTGTACACATCATAGTCGTGATAAAGGCTGATAAATGTAGTAGGTCTGTTATTATCATCATATTGATATTCTATTTTCGTGATTTCTTGCCATTCGTTGGCGTAGTCGTACCAATTGTAATAAATATATGATAACTGATTATTATTTAGATTTTTTTCATATTCGTATTTGTTGCTTTGCTCAAACGTATTTGTGTTTTCGTTCCAAAGATAAGAAACATAAAATATATTGTTGTCACCGGTGTCATATTCTGTCATCCATCTATTATCCCATGCGTTTGCATCGCTGTTCCAATCATAATAAATTTCTGAAAGTCGCAGTTCGCTTTCGTTATATTTATATTCAATTTTGGTAACGAGTTCTCCTGCAATTGTACTTTTTACGGCGCTATCCAAGACAAAACTGTGCGTTTCATTGATTGACGCTTGTCCGTGTGCGATTGCAACATACGAAATAAGGGTTAGTATGATTATTAGTTTATTCATTTTATTAAAATTAATATCTTAACCTGAATGCTGTTACCTCCCATCCTTTCGCTTCGGCTATTTTTGTGTCGCTGTCTTCTGTGCCGGGATTATAACTGATGTTAATTGATTTTTCGTCAATATCCTTATCATGCAACGAGGTCATTAAATTATTTAAGGCTTCTTCCGATAATTCATTATAGTCGCAACGCAAGTCTTCGAGCGCTGTATTTCGGCTCAAATCCAACTCTGTAATCTGATTTCTGTAGCAATGCAATTTTTCTAATGCCGCGCAACTGCTCACATCTAAAGCGGTTAATTTATTTTCGAGGCACGACAGGTGTTTCAGTCTGCTATTGCTCACAATCAATTCGGTTAATTCATTATTGTAGCATTGCATGTGTTCTAACATAGGATTTCGACTTAAATCCAATGTTGTTAATTGATTTCTGCCGCAAACCAAATGAACAAGCATACTGTTTCGGCTCAAATCCAACGTTGTTAGTTGATTAATCCAACACAACAAGTGCGTAAGCGCGGTATTTTGGCTCACATCCAACTCTGTTAGACGGTTACTGCCGCAATAAAGATGCATCAACGCTGTATTACGACTGACGTCCAAGGCGGTTAATTGATTATTTTTGCAATCAAACCCCGTTACATCTGCGCCTGTTATTGTTATCGTACGCGGTATTGTGTCTGAATATTCGTGGCTGAAACGTATCCATTGATTTAACACCTGCGTTGTTTGTGTTCTACCGTTGCCCCAGTCAATCACGGCA